>JAEEGH010001242.1_pt1 | contig 74821 bp, 59 predicted proteins | sample 9134181 | NCBI WGS metagenome assembly JAEEGH01 (sample SAMN16246544, study PRJNA631951) | gut metagenome | biome: gut microbiome; feature: rumen; material: DP-attached | host: Bos | place: Iran: Karaj | collected 2018-10 | reverse complement strand
CTGCATAATGAGCATGTAGTGAATGATACTTCCAAGCCTGACCTGCTTCTTTATTATGCAGCCAGGGTCATCCTGGATAAATGTGCTCCGGTCGATGAGGCTGTGGCCCTCCTTGACAGATATGATGTATATTCACCAAGGTCCAATTCATATCACTTATTCATTACGGATAAAAGTGGAGAGTCGGTTATCCTTGAATGGATAGATGGCGAATTGTGCGTTGTTAAAGGAAATGCGGTGACCAACTTCCTGCTTTTGCCCGAGGGCAGTGATCCGGATCAGCGCCGAACCAAAATTGAGCGCAGTCTTGATTCGGCTGACAGTATGACTTCAGAGGAAGCGATGGCAGTTCTGGAACTCGTTAACCGTCAGACCCGCTGGTCGGCAGTATATAATCTTGAAAAATTCTCCGTAGATGTTTGTTTCAATGCGGATTATTCCAATACCATCAACTGTTCCGGCGAATAGACCTCCGGGAAATCTGAACTGTTTCGTTTTTCTTTTTCAATAAAAAACCACTTGACAGGTTAGCCAACCCTAACTATAATTAGTATCGGTTAGGTAAGGCTAACCATTTTTAACGACAATAAGTTAGCAAGCGCTAACGCGATGGAGGACAGGAATGGTGGATTGTATGACACTTAATGATGCAGAACTCGGAACAGAGTATTCGATCAAGAATGTAGACACCGGCGGTGATGAGGAGATGGAGAGTTTTCTTTTTTCACTGGGATGCTACAGCGGCGAGAACATAACTGTTGTTGATAAGAACAGGAACCTTGTCGTGTCAATCAAAGATGCAAGATACAATATCGATCCGGAATTGGCCGGAAGTATTGAGATCTGATAGAGGAGATAGGAGGAAAAATTATGAGAATCGCGTTGACAGGTAATCCGAACAGCGGAAAGACCACAATGTATAACGCACTGACCGGTCGCAATGAGAAGATCGGTAACTGGGCCGGCGTTACGGTCGACAAGAAGGAGAGCCCGATCAAGAAGGCTTACTACGACGGAAGCAAGGAGCTTATCGCTGTAGACCTTCCGGGAGCATATTCGATGTCGCCATTCACATCAGAGGAGAGCATTACGAGCTCTTATGTGAAGAACGAGCATCCTGATGCGATCATCAATATAGTTGATGCAACGAACTTAAGCCGAAGCCTTTTCTTTACCACGCAGTTGCTGGAACTCGGTGTCCCTGTTGTGGTAGCGCTCAATAAGAGTGATATCAACGATAAGAAAGGCAATAAGGTCGATGCGGATAAGCTCTCTGAGAAGCTTGGATGTCCTGTTATCAAGACTGTATCTGTATCAGATCAGGGAATCAAGGAAGTTGTCGCTGCAGCAGCTGAGCTTGAAGGTAAGGGACAAAAGGCACCTTATGTACAGGGAAATGTTGACCTTACAAGCAAGGATGAGGTTGAGACTGCCGACAGAAAGAGATTTGATTTTGTCAACGGTATAGTCAAGGAAGTTGAGAATCGTAAGGTGCTCACCAAGGATGTTAATGTGGGAGATAAGATCGATAAGATCATCACTCATCCCGTGCATGGCCTTGTTGTATTTGCACTCATAATGTGGCTTGTGTTCTATATCTCGCAGAGCACGGTCGGAACATGGCTTGCTGATATCCTGGCAGGCTGGATCGAGACATTCCAGGAATGGGTAGGCGGAATGATGGAGAATGCCAATCCGTTGCTCTATGCACTCCTTGTTGATGGTATAATCGGCGGCGTGGGAGCAGTTGTAGGTTTCCTGCCTCTTGTAATGGTAATGTACTTCCTTATAGCACTCCTGGAAGACTGCGGATATATGTCAAGAGCTACTGTAGTACTTGATCCCATATTCAAAAGAGTGGGCCTTTCGGGTAAATCCGTGATCCCCATGATCATAGGAACCGGCTGCGGAATCCCTGCCATCATGGCATGCCGCACGATCCGTAACGAGAGGGAGAGAAGATCGACAGCCATGCTTGCGACTTTCATGCCCTGTGGCGCCAAGCTTCCTGTTATAGCCCTTTTTGCGGGAGCATTCTTCCCTGAATCAAGATGGGTAAGCTTCATCTGCTATATGGGAGGTATATTGCTTATCCTTCTCGGAGCACTTCTTATTAAGGCTATCACAGGTATGAAGTACAGAAAGAGCTTCTTTATCATTGAGCTTCCCGAGTACAAGGTTCCGAGCCTTATGTTTGCGATTAAGTCAATGCTTGAGAGAGGTAAGTCATACATTGTTAAAGCAGGAACCGTTATCCTTGTTTGCAATACTGTAGTTCAGATCATGCAGACATTTGATTTCAGCTTCCAGCCTGTAGAAGAGGGAATGGAAGGAACATCGATCCTTGCAGGTGTTGCAGGACCTTTTGCTTATCTTCTTATTCCTGTTGTAGGTGTCATGAGCTGGCAGCTTGCGGCAGCAGCTATCACAGGATTTATTGCGAAGGAAAATGTAGTAGGAACAATCGCTACCGTATATGCAATCTCAAATCTTATCGATACGGAAGAACTTGAGCTTATCGGAGAAGGTAACGCTGTTGCGGCAGTAATGGGAATCACTAAGGTTGCAGCTCTTGCATATCTTATGTTTAACCTTTACACACCACCTTGCTTTGCAGCTCTTGGTGCTATGAATTCTGAGATGAAGTCTGCCAAGTGGCTCTGGGGAGCAATCGGACTTCAGCTTGCATCCGGATTTACTGTTGGTTTCCTTGTATACCAGATTGGAACACTTATTACAACAGGAACTGTAGGCGCAGGATTTGCGGCAGGACTTGTTGCAATCGCAGTATTTGCAGGTGTTATTGTATATCTCATAAAGAGAACTCAGAGAGAAATGGTACTTGAATATAAACTTGACTAATAATTTGTAAGCCCGTTTAATGCGGGCTTACTTAATAACAAAGGGTTAGCTTAAGCTAACATGTGATATATAACAGACGGAACAGTATGATGGCTTTTTGAATTGGAGACGAGATTATGAATGATGAACAGATAATCATGATGCTACGAAACAACGGGATGAGAATAACTAAACAGAGAAAAATTGTGGCTAAGGTTATTGCTGAGAATGATGGTGTTTCATGCAAGACAATATGTTGCATTGTTAAGAATAGAGACGAATCAATAGGAACAGCAACTGTTTATCGTATGATAAAAGAATTGGAGGATATTGGGGCTGTTGAGAGAGTAGACATGATAAAACATAATTGACGGCACCATTCCATAGAACAAGGAATTATTATGCAATTAGAATTACAGAACATCAAAAAATCGTATGGCGAGGGTGGAAGCCGTATTGAAGTACTTAAGGATATTAGTCTTGGCATTGAAAAAGGGGAGTTTGTGGTACTTCTTGGCCCGTCAGGTTCCGGAAAGTCCACTCTTCTTAATATAATCGGAGGGATTGATACCGCCGATTCGGGCAAGATAATTATCAGGGAAAAGAGTATGGCGGATATGGATGAGAAGGCACTTACTTCATATAGAAGAGAGCACCTTGGGTATATTTTTCAGATGTATAATCTAATCCCTAATCTTACCGTCAGAGAAAACATTGAGGTTGGGGCATATCTTTCCAAGAAACCGCTTGATATTGACGAGATCATAGAGGTACTTGGTCTAAAGGAACATCAGAACAAAATACCGAGTCAGTTGTCGGGAGGGCAGCAGCAAAGATGCTCGATAGGAAGAGCAATCGTAAAGAATCCGGATATTCTTTTGTGCGACGAACCCACAGGAGCCCTCGATTACAATACTTCCAAAGAGATTCTTGCACTTATTGAAAGAGTTAACAAGGAATATGGAAATACGGTCATCATGGTCACTCACAATGATGCCATAAAAAATATGGCAGATTTTGTAGTGAAATTAAGAGACGGCGTTATAAGAAAGAGTTACAGAAATGAAACGAAACAAACAGCGGAAGAGCTTGACTGGTAAGATGAAGAAACCGCTTAACAAAAGACTTATCAGAGAACTTACAGGCGATATTGGGAAATACATTGTTATTTTCATTCTGCTTGTTTTTTCAATAGGCTTTGTTTCGGGTTTTCTTGTTGCCGGTGAGAGCATGATCAAAGCTTATGACGAGAGCTTTGAAAAATATAACATAGAAGATGGAAACTTCAGAACGGAAGAGAAAATAACCGCCACGCAAAAAGAGCGGATTGAGAAAAAAGGAGTTTCTATATTTGAAAACTTCTATATAGAAAAAGAATTTGATAACAACACAAAAATGAGAATATTTGCGAACAGAGAACAGATAGACAAAGCATGCGTGATGGAGGGAAGACTTCCGAATGGGCTTTGGGAGATTGCGATAGACAGAATGTATGCAGATAACAACGGGCTGAGTGTCGGAGACAAACTGGTTTCGGAAAGTGAGAGCTATGAGATTGTAGGTCTCGTGGCATTGTCTGACTACAGCGCACTTTTTTACAGCAATAACGACATGATGTTTGACGCATCTGCATTTGGTGTTTCAGTTGTATCGGATAAGCAATTTGCGGAATATGATGAAGCTAAGCTTCGTTACAACTATGCCTGGCTGTATGACGATAAACCACAGACTGACGAAGAAGAGAAAAAAGCTTCTGACGATCTGATGGACGTTCTGGCTAATATTGTTTCCCTCGAGAATTTTGTTCCGGGATATCTTAATCAGTCGATTACATTCACGGGAGAAGATATTGTCGGTGACAAGGCAATGATGGAAGTTCTTTTGTACATAATAATCATCATTGTTGCTTTTGTATTCGGAGTTACGATCAATAACACTATACATAAAGAAGCTACTGTAATAGGTACGCTCAGGGCGTCAGGATATACGATAAATGAGCTTATAAGACATTATATGTCAATGCCGCTTATAGTAACCGTTATCGCGGCGGTCATCGGAAATATTCTGGGATATACATGTTTTAAGAACGTATGCGTTGCTATGTATTACGGAAGCTATTCACTTCCTACATATGTGACAATCTGGAGTGCGGAGGCTTTTTGGAAGACCACTGCAATTCCGGTAGTGATAATGATCTTTATAACTTATTTTGTTCTTAGGAAAAAACTGAGCTTAAGTCCTTTAAAGCTTATCAAGCGCGACCTTAGCGGGAAGAAGCCGCGTGCTGCGATTGCTTTGAATAAAAAGATAAGGTTTTTTGACCGTTTTCGCATACGAATTCTTATTCAGAATAAGAGTAGCTACATAATCCTCTTTATGGGGCTTTTGTTTGCAAATCTACTTCTCTTTTTCGGAATGATGCTCCCGCCGCTTCTTGTGCATTTTCAGGGGATCGTGACGGAGAACATGCTTGCAAAGCACACATATATGCTTCAGATCCCTGCAGGGGCAATTGACGATGATGATGAGTTGTCGGCAGCTTTTTCATATGTCTTTTTATTGAACAAGATAAGTACAAATAATCCGACGGCGGAGAAATTCTCTGCTTACGGACTTAAGACAACGGGCGAAGGCGGAAGCAGGGTTGAAGATGTAAGTCTGTACGGGATAAAAGAGAACAGTAAGTTTATTCACGCTGACTTTGATGATAAGACGGTTCTTATTTCATCGGCGTATGCAGATAAGTACGGGCTTAAAGAAGGCGATGTGATAACACTTAAAGAGCCCTATGAAGATAAATATTACGGCTTTAATGTAACGGGGGTATATGACTACGACGGCGGAATTGCGGTCTTTATGAGCAAAAAACATCTAAATGACATAATGGGACTTTCGGAAGATATGTTCTCGGGATATTTCTCCGATACGGAAATTACTGATATAGAAGATAAGTACATTGGTACTGTCGTAGATGAAGAGTCGCTTACAAGAGTGTCGAGGCAGCTTATGATTTCGATGGGGAAACTCATGTACATGGTAGACGGGTTCTCGGTGGTCATGTTTATTGTGCTGATATATCTTTTGTCTAAACTAATCATCGAAAGGAATGTGCAGTCGATATCTATGGCTAAGATTCTGGGTTACACGGGAAAAGAGGTTGCGGCGTTGTATATAGTCCCCACGGCACTTGTGGTTGTGGCTTCGCTCCTTATTTCGTACCCGATATTGTCTTATGTCATGGTCGGAATATTCAGAGTTATGTTAAAGCAGATGATGAGCGGCTGGATGGTTATCTGGCTTGATCCGTCGGTTTATGTAAAGATGTTCCTCATGGGGATAATTACTTATGCGGTTGTTGCCGTTATTGAGTACAGGAAGATTGGCAAGATTCCGATGAGCGAGGCACTTAAGAATGTTGAGTGACAGATTTTGGGTAAATTACTCGGTGTGAACTATACAAGTTGACTTGGCGAGGGCTTGAGCTTGCCGGATAAAAAAGATGAGAGGATGAAAAAAATATGGGATTATTCAAAAAGTATGTAAATCAGGTGAGTAAACCGGAAGGTTTTCTGGGAAAGATGATGATTGATACTATGAACGGCGGACATGCGAAGATGGCTGACTGGGGAATGTCGCACCTTCAGACAATTGCGCCGGATGAAATTCTGGAAGTCGGATGCGGGGGCGGAAGAAACGCATCTGCGCTTATGAAGAAGTATCCGTCTTCTAAGCTTACTGCAATTGATTATTCGGAGTTATCTGTTGAGAAGGCCAAGGCTTATAATGCGGATATGATATCGAGTGGACGTTGCAAGGTGCAGCAGGGGAATGTTGCCGAGCTTAATATGAATGAGCAGTTTGATCTTGCTACTGCGTTCGAGACTATCTATTTCTGGCCGGGGCTTGAGAAGTGCTTCGGTGAAGTGAACAAGGCACTTAAGCCCGGTGGAACATTCATGATCGTAAATGAGTCGGATGGCATGGATAAGGCGAGTCTTGGATTTGAGAAAGTTGTTGAAGGCATGAAGTGTCATACGATCGAAGATATCAAGAGTGCACTTAAAGGCGCAGGCTTTAAGAAGGTCATTGCGGACCATCACGGAAATAAACCGTGGATAACGGTTATTGCGAAGAAGTGATAAAGGAAAATGATTTAAATAAGGTCTAAATGAATAAATGTAGTGGGGGCATGTTTGGGGATAAGCGGTTACTAATATAGAATGTCATATATGTGAGGTGCCGATTATGTCAAATATTATAATAGCAGCGATTTTGGCAATAATTTTGTTCGCGGCTTTTAGCGGAGCGATTAAACACTTTAAGGGTGAAGGAGGTTGCTGCGGAGGTGGCGGCTCGACAGTGAAAGAACCGGACAAAGAGCTTGCCGGTCCTGTTATAAAGACTAAAGTGTTTGAAATAGAAGGGATGCACTGTGAAAACTGTGTAAACCGTGTTAAGCGCGCAATAAACAGAATTGACGGCGTTTCAGCCAAAGTCAATCTGCGAAGGAAAGAGGCGGTTGTCAGCTACGACAGAGAGGTGGATGACAGTTCTTTTACCAAGGATATAGAAGCTCTGGGATATACAATTATGGAGAAATGAGGAAGAACACGCCAAGCAGCCGGAGCATGCATTGTGTAAAGGTGCATTATAGGGGCGTTAGGTAAAGGTTGCGAGGCTGAATAAGTGAAAGTATGCCTCAAGAGAAAGAAAATCATGATGTAGGGCATACATTATGAAGAAAATGCGAGACAAAACAAGAGAAAGTATGCCTCAAGAGAAAGAAAATCATGATGTAGGGCATACATTACGAAGAAAATGCGAGACAAAACAAGAGAAAGTATGCCTCAAGAGAAAGAAAATCATGATGTAGGGCATACATTACGAAGAAAATGCGAGACAGAACAAGAGAAAGTATGCCTCAATAGAATAAAAATCATGATGTAAGGCATATTTTAATAAGAGAATGCAGCGTTGAAACGGGACACTGCGAATAGACTATTTTGATATTACGGTAGCTTGCATAAGCCCTTAATATAACATAATTTTAGGAAAGGGGAAGTATGTCCGGATCTATCACAATAGTAGTCGGACAATACGAAAAAAACATGGAAAAAAATTATTTTGACTTAACAGAAAGAGTGGCACTTATCACAGGATGTTCCTCGGGACTCGGAGTGCAGATGGCTAAAGCGCTTGCATCACAAGGATGCAAAATCGTAGCTGTTGCCCGTCGTAAAAATCTTATTGATGAAGTTGCAAAAGAGATCGCTGAAAAGTATAAGGTTAAGGCGATAGGCGTTACATGTGATATCACAAGCACAGAAAACGTAGAAAATGCTGTTGATATTGTGATGCAGAAATTTGGAAGAATTGACATTCTAATCAACAATGCAGGCACGGGATCGGGAGCTACAGCTGCCGAGAATGTCGAAGACTCGCAATTTGAAGGTGAAGTTGCGATAGATCTTACAGGAAGTTTCAAGATGGCAAGAGCGGTTGCAAAGAAAGCAATGATTCCCGCTGCATATGGCAGAATTATAAATATTGCTTCCATGTACGGACTTGTTGGAAATAACATTGCTCCTGCGGTTGCATATCATGCAGCAAAGGGTGGTGTAGTCAATCTTACAAGAGCGCTTGCTTCCGAGTGGGGAAATAAGGGCATTACGGTAAATGCGATCTGTCCCGGATATTTTGAAACACCGCTTACAAAAGAAACTTTGGACAGCGAGTTCTTCCAGCAGTACGCGCGAACAATGATTCCCATGCAGCGCTATGGAAAAGAAGGAGAGCTTGACAGTGCGGCAATCTTCCTTTCATCTCCGGCAAGTACATATGTAAATGGAGTTATCCTTCCCGTTGACGGCGGATATACGGCCATGTAAAAGTGTAAAATTGTGAAACAATCTCGGACAGCCTCCGGGATTGTTTTTTTGTTTGATAGGAAATTCCTATCAAATAAAAAACGCTCCGCTATGGATGCGACCGATGCGCAGAAGTATTATGCAAGCTAAAGCTTGCGCGCATCGGCGCGCAAAGAGTTGCAAAGCAACTCTTTGTTCTATCATAGCTCATTTCTTTCCTATGATATAAAAATCGCTCCGCTTGAGCTAAGCACTAGTGCCATACAGAGTATGGATGCGCAGATGAATCATTCATGCTAAGACTTATGTGCATCGGCGATTAAAGTGGCTTTTGCATCTTTGTAGAATATTGGCGACAGGACAGAACTTGATTATAACGTGATACTATGGTTAAACTGGAGATGGAGTTATTTGTGGGTATAATGGTAACATAAGGTAAAAATTGATTTAGGAGAGAAAAGATATGAGAAGAGTGGCGTTAACCCTTGTTTTGGCTGTTACTACATTGACGGCGGTGAGCTGCGGCAAAAGAGAAAAAGAAAAAGAGATTGCTGAGGAAATAGAGGAAATATACAATGATGGGGTTAAAGATGGCCCTACATCTGTTTATATTTCGCCGGATGCAGATCAAGATACGATTGATGGTCTTATATCATCTATAAAAGATTATAATGCACAATTAGACGGCAGATGGCAGACTGCATCAATGTCTTATGAAGCCGATGGAAGTATGCAGCCGGAGTTCTATGTTGAGTTTACGGATAGTGAGATAAAATACGGACATCTTAAGGATGATGAGTTTGTTGTAGATCATGCCGATAAGATTGAGTCGATGTTATTCGGTGAAAAGTGTGTAATACAGGCAACATCGCAAAACGGAGTTAAGTATACATACAGGACTTCGGAAAGTGACAGCAATATTCTCGAATACTATGAGACCTGGAACGAAGAGGAGTATCCTGACGCGTACAGAGGGGGTGCTTCACTTAGCAGATGTGAGTAAGTGCGTAAAGCAAAATTGTCATCTGTGTTTTAGCGAGAAATTTCGGAGAAAAAACGGAGAACACAGATCAGAATTGAGCCGATAATATCATTTATCTGTGTTTGAACGAAGAATTTCGAGGAAAATAGCAGGAAAACACAGATAAGAACTGTAGAAGTGAATATCCTTATCTGTGTTTGGCGAAAAAATCCGGGAAAAAGAGCCCCAAAACACAGATAAGACTTGAATAAGTGACATCATTTATCTGTTTTCAGGCAATAATCCTGAGGAAAAGAAAAACCCGAAAACAAGAATAGTAACAATAATGTAGCCTTTTTCTAAAAAGATGTGCTATTATATGTGATGAAAATTTTATAAGAAGCGGAAGGTGTCCGCAGTTTGATGTTTATTGAGAATTGTTTCTTAAATTTCCAATGAAAAAAGTGATGTGCAAGGCAACCTGCTAGGGAAGTGCAAATTGACTTTTGTTCTATATCAAACTGTGGGTGAAAAGGGAAGCAGGTGCAAATCCTGCACGAACTCGTCACCGTGATTCGAAAGTTTATGACTTCTTGAACATCATGTTCAAGAATGTATACCAATCGATCAGCCGGGAGACCTGCCTGTCGCTGTACATGGGATACCCAAGCCACGAGGAACTGGTTGTACGAAGAAATGGTTTGCTGTAAAACGCAGCAAATTGGTTTTTTGCGCATTTTATATCGTATGGATTTAGAGCTCGTGTAACAATAAGCACGAGCTTTTTCAATATAAGTAGGGAATCAATTTCCTACTTATATAAAACCGCTCCGCTACACCTCATTTCTCAACGGCTTTCGTAATCATACATATTTTTCACGGAGGACTATTATGAAAAAGAAAACTCTTGCATTACTACTTGCAACGGCATTGTGTGTATCAATGTTTGCAGGATGCGGGAAAGCACAAAATGAAGCAGCTTCAGACACAGCTTCATCGGAGGTTTCAACTGAAGCGGCGGATGCGGCATCTTCAGAAGCTTCAGATGCAGAAGCGGCAGACGGAGAACTTGCTGACGGAGTCTACACAGCTTCTTTTAACACAGACAGCTCAATGTTCCATGTAAATGAAGCAAATGACGGAAAAGGAACACTTACCGTTAAAGACGGCAAGATGACAATCCATGTATCACTTGCATCAAAGAATATTGTAAATCTTTTCTGCGGAACTGCAGAGGATGCACAGAAGGATGGAGCAGAGCTTCTTCAGCCAACTAACGATACTGTAACTTACGAAGACGGAACAACAGAAGAAGTCAATGGATTTGATATTCCTGTTCCCGCACTTGATGAGGAATTTGACGTGGCTCTTATAGGAACAAAAGAAAAATGGTATGACCACAAGGTATCTGTTTCTGACGTTAAGCCTGAGGCATCAGAGGAAGATCAGGCAGCTGCTGAAAATGTTGCAAAGCTGATCGATGCTATCTATGTTCAGGAGCGTACGGATAAGACTGATGAACAGTGCGCCGAAGCAAAGAAGGCTTGGGATGCACTTACAGATACTCAGAAAGATCTAGTAGAAGGAGAGGATGCAGATCCTGATTACTTTGGAAGAGATACAGGTGATGCGTCTAAGGACGATGCACTCAACGCTGATAAGATCGGTGACAAGGAAATCCTTGTAGTCAGCTTCGGAACATCTTTTAACGACAGCAGAGCTGAGGATATCGGCGGAATCGAGAAGGCACTCGCTACAGCTTATAAGGACTATGCTGTAAGAAGAGCTTTCACTGCACAGATCATTATCAACCACGTTCTTGCAAGAGATAATGAAGCAATCGATAACGTTGATCAGGCGCTTGAGAGAGCAGTAAATAATGGCGTAAAAGAGCTTATTGTTCAGCCCACACACCTTATGCACGGTGCAGAGTATGACGAGCTTATGGATGCGCTTAAGAAATATGAGAGCAAATTTACTAAGGTTGCGGTAGCAGAGCCTCTTCTTGGTGAAGTTGGCAAAGATGCTTCGGTTATCAATAAGGATAAAGAAACTGTAGCAAAGGCTGTTGTTGCAGAAGCAGTTAAGACAGCAGGTTTTGACAGCATTGAAGCTGCCGATAAGGACGGCACAGCATTTGTTCTTATGGGACATGGTACATCACACACTGCAAACGTAACTTACAGCCAGATGCAGACACAGATGGATAAGCTTGGATACAAGAACGTATTCATCGGAACTGTAGAAGGTGAGCCTGAAGAAACCGAGCTTAGCAAGGTTATCGAGAAGGTTAAGGCAGCAGGATACAAGAAAGTAGTTCTTCGTCCTCTCATGGTTGTTGCGGGAGATCACGCAAACAACGATATGGCAGGCGATGATGCAGATTCTTGGAAGAGCGGATTCGAGGCATCGGGTGCATTTGAAAAGATTGATTGCCAGATCAGCGGTCTCGGAAGAATTGCAGATGTACAGAAACTCTATGTTGAGCATACAGGTGCGGTTATCAAGTAATTGCATTTAAGAACACAGTAACAAAACTTACCGATGTGGCGTCTTGTCTGAGCGGAGCACTTAGTACTAACCATATAAGTCAGAGGGACGTTTCATCGGATATAAATAAAAACCACAATGAACAGAAATAAAAATAAACCGGTAAATTACATAAAGAGCATTTTGATTCTTTTGTTTTTTGCCATAAGTGTAATCGGATGCGGCAGTATTTCAGATGGGGAATATGCCGCATCTGTTACTCTTACGGGAGGAAGCGGAAGAGCAACTGTAGAAAGCCCTTGCACTGTAACTGCCAAAAAAGGCAAACTTACGGCAAGGATTGTTTGGAGCAGTCCGAATTACGACTACATGATCGTAGACGGGCAAAGATATGATAAAGTAAATACTGAAGGGAATTCTGAATTTGAGATTCCGATAGTCCTTGATAAAAAGATGGATGTTCAGGCTGATACGATAGCCATGAGTAAGCCACATCTTATTGATTACACACTTACTTTTTCTGTTTCCGATTCCAAAGATGATTCAAATATCGAAGAAGAATCTGCAAAAGAAACGAAAGTAAAGCTTAAAACAGAATCTGAACTTGAAAAACCACCTGTGATAGCAGGTCTTACATATGAATCAACCGATGATAACAACTTCGCAAAGTGCTACAGGATACACAGATATTCAGGCGGCTACGCGGTTATAAGTATAGATGACGGAAGAAATTATCTTATAGTACCTGACGGAAAAGAAATCCCAAAGAGCAATGATAAGAATTTAAAAATACTACAAAAGCCGCTTGATAAGATTTATCTTGCCGCATCGGGAGCAATGTGTCAGTTTGATACGATAGGAGCTACAGAGAATATCGCCCTTTCAGGTATTGAGCGTGACGACTGGTACATAGATTCTGCCGTAAAGATGATGGATGAAGGAAAACTTAAATACGGCGGGAAGTACAGTGCGCCAAATTATGAGATGATGGTGTCCGATGACATCGAGCTTGCGATTGAATCGACTATGATACTTCATTCTCCTAAAGTCATTGAGAAACTTGAACAGCTCGAAATACCTGTTTTTATTGATAAATCGAGTTATGAGCAGGACCCGCTCGGAAGATGCGAGTGGATAAAGATATACGGTCTTTTGACGGGAAAAGAAAAAGAGGCGGAGCAGGCTTTTGCAGAGCAGATTGTAAAAGTCACATCGCTTGATGATATTGATTTTTCGGGCAAAACAGTATCTTTTTTCTCTGTAAATTCAGAACATCTGATATTTACGAGGGGGAAAGACGACTATTTTGCAAAGATGGTAGAAAAAGCAGGCGGAGTCTACATTGCACCGCCGCAAACCGGTAAAGAAGGTAATTCGTCATATCTTAGCGTAAGTACTGAGGCATATTATGACTATGCAAGAGATGTTGATATTCTCATATATAACGCCGCGATAGAAGATGCGCCCGCAGACCTTGACGAACTTAAGCAAAGCGATGTGATATTTAATGATATGAAAGCTGTAAAGAACGGCGATGTCTGGTATACGGACAAATCACTGTATCAGTTTGCAAATAAAACAGGTGATATAATAAGTGACCTCGGCGAGGTACTCTCAGAAAAGAGCGATGATACAGGATTCTTCCATAAGCTCAGATGATACATGGAATATTTGAAAGTAGTATCTTTGAAAATGATGTGATAATAAGATGACAGCGGCATTAAAAAGAGGAAAACAGATGGAAATTAAGCATATTCTTCCTTCCGATATAGAAAAAACAAGTCTTGGCATAATAAAACAAGAGCTCACACAAATGGGAAAGACGCTTCCCGGTGATACGGAAGCTACCGTGATAAGGGTGATCCATACCACGGCGGATTTTGAGTACGCGGATACCATGATGTTCTCGGACGGCGCGGTGGAAAAGGGGCTTGAGGCCATTAAGAATGGCGCACATATTGTGACCGACACAAATATGGCACTTTCGGGAATAAGCAAAAAAACTCTCGCTAGATTCGGCGGAGAAGTTCATTGCTTCATGGCAGATGAAGAAGTTGCCAAGGAAGCCAAAGAGCGAAATGTTACAAGAGCATATGTCAGCATGGAAAAGGCGGCAAAGCTCGGCGTTCCGATAATCTACGCGATAGGAAATGCTCCGACGGCACTTATCAAGCTCAAAGAGCTCATGGATGAGGGCTACAGGCCCGAACTCATAATAGGCGTTCCGGTCGGCTTCGTTAACGTTGTTGAGGCAAAAGAACTTATAATAAATAATGACAAAGACATTCCTTATATAGTAAACAGGGGACGAAAGGGCGGAAGCGGCGTTGCGGCTGCGATTTGCAATTCGCTTTTGTATAAATTGTATCGTTGACGCTGTTTTTGTCATATGGACGAGTGTGCTGTCTTGATCATCTTTAATCAGATTGTGCAGTATACGGGTTTATTTCTGTTTATTTACAACTGTGACAGAGCGTCGGAGGAAAATAGGTATATGGAACTAAGGAGCGGCTTTACGACAGGAAGCTGCGCGGCGGCAGCGGCAAAGGCTGCGCTTATGATGTTGCTTGACTCGGTTAAGGCTTCGAAGGAGGCAGCAGAGGCAGATTCGAATGTCGGACAGGTTGGAGACAGCAAAGTCAAAGATATCGAATATGTGAACATAATGACTCCGAAGGGCGTACCGTTTTATGCGGAGATAGTTAATGTCGTGCGCGATGATAGCGGCAAAAAAGTGACCTGCTCCGTGATAAAGGACGGAGGAGACGATCCGGATGTCACTACGGGAGCTTATATTGAAGTCAGCGTGAGAATCAAAGACACTCCCGGAATAGTTATAGACGGCGGCAAAGGCGTGGGGCGTGTGACAAAGCCCGGCCTTGATCAGCCAATAGGAGAAGCAGCGATAAATTCTGTTCCGCGGAAGATGATAGCAGAAAATCTTAATGAAGTTCTTAAGGAAAGAAATGCAGAGAATACCGGCCTTGAAGTTATAGTAAGCGTCCCCGGTGGTGAGGAAATTGCTGAAAAGACCTTCAATCCAAAGCTTGGGATAGTCGGAGGAATATCAATCCTTGGGACAACCGGCATAGTTGAGCCCATGAGCGAAAAGGCCATAGTAGATACGATAAGAACCGAGGTTAAAGTAAGAAAGGCCGAAGGGCGACAAGTTCTTTTGGCTGCGCCCGGTAATTACGGAATAACTTTCCTTAGTAAGAAGTGCGGGATAGATAAAGACATCGCCGTAATGACTTCAAACTTTGTCTATGACGCCGTAATGATAGCGAAGGAAGAGGGCTTTTCCGAGATGATATTTGCGGGACATATCGGGAAACTGGTTAAGGTTGCAGGCGGCATAAAAAATACCCATTCTAAGTACGGCGACCACAGGATGGAGATACTTACGGATATCGTAAGTTCTTTTGCACGGGATAAAGAATTTGAAGGGTTAAAAGAAAAGCTCTCAGAATGTGTTATGACGGATGAAGCTGTCAGGATCATAACAGAGGCGGGGCTTGCGGACAAGGTATTCCCTAAAATGGCGGAACTTATAAAAGAAAATATGGAAAAATGGGCGGATGGACTGTTGAAAGTAGAAGTAATAGTTTTTTCCAACGAATATACGGAACTTGTAAGCACCGAAAAAGCCCATGAATATCTGGAAAGGACGATTTAATGGTACATTTTGTAGGCGCCGGCCCCGGAGCGGTGGACCTTATAACGGTTAGGGGAAAAGAACTTTTGGAAAAAGCGGACGTCATAATATATGCGGGATCGCTTGTAAATCCTGAGCTTCTTAAGTATGCAAAAGACGGCTGTGAGATATATGACAGCGCAAAGCTTGACCTTGAGCAGGTTATAGAGATTGTGCAGAAGGCAGAAAAAGAGAAAAAGATGACGGTAAGGCTCCATACCGGCGATCCAAGCATTTATGGCGCAATAAGAGAGCAGATGGATGAACTTGATAAGCTTGGAGTTGACTATGATGTAACTCCCGGTGTCAGCTCTTTTTGCGGGGCGGCGGCAGCGCTTAATATGGAATACACATTGCCGGGTGTAACTCAGAGCGTGATCATCACAAGGATGGAAAAGAGAACTCCCGTGCCTGCAAAAGAATCCATAGAGGAACTTGCAAAACACGGCGCTACTATGGTTTTCTTTTTATCTGCGGGAGATACAAAAACGTTGAGCACGAGACTGATGGAGGCAGGAGTGTCGAAAGATACGCCGGCGGCTATTGTATATAAAGCAACCTGGGATGATGAGAAGAAATTTATCACTGATGTCGAGAATCTCCCTGATGTTGCAGCGGAGAACGGAATAAATAAGACAGCGCTGATTATTGTAGGAAACAGCGTTAAACAGGCGGATTATGAGAAATCAAAGCTGTATTCGCCTGATTTTACTACGGGCTTTAGAAAAGGCAGAAATACAAATGACTAAGAACGGAAATAAAAGAGCGGCAGTGGTTTTTGCGCTGCTGATTGTTCTTTTGGTCTCAGCTTTTTTGGCAAATATTCTTATCGGAAATGTCAGGATAAGTTTCGATGAAGTGATGAGGATACTGTTTGCGGGCGGAGGAGACATTAAGAGCAGGAATATAATAGCAAGTATCCGGCTTCCAAGGACTGTAATGACGCTTGTTCTTGGAGGTGCTCTTGCGGTATCCGGATTTCTTTTGCAGACATATTTCGCCAATCCGATTGCAGGTCCGTACATCTTGGGGATTTCGTCGGGAGCCAAGATGGCGGTTGCAATGAGCCTTATATTCATAACATCGGGAACGGGCTATACGTCGAATTTTATGCTTGTACTTACGGCTTTTTTTGGAGCAATGGTCGCGACAGGATTTATCATTCTTATCTCAAAGAGAGTGAGAAACATGGCGGCGCTTCTTGCGGCTGGAATAATGATAGGTTATATATGCAGTGCTGTGACGGATTTTCTTGTTACATTTGCGGAGGATTCTGATATTGTGAATCTTCACAGCTGGTCGCAGGGGAGTTTTTCGGGAGCATCGATGAGTGCGGCGTGGTTTTCGTCATGCCTTGTCGGAATTGTTTTTGTTCTTGTGATGCTTATGAGTAAAGTTTTGGATGCATTTAGGCTTGGAGAGGTGTATGCCGCCAGTGTCGGTATAAATGTCAAAGTCTGCAGAGTGCTTCTTATCGTGCTTTCAAGCATTTTGTCAGCGTGCGTAACGGCTTTTGCGGGGCCTGTATCATTTATTGGAATCGCCGTACCTTTCCTTATGCGAGAGGTATTAAAGTCGTCAAAGCCGATAATCCTGATTCCGGCATCGTTTTTATCGGGAGCGGTTTTTTGCATGGTCAGCGACCTTCTTGCGAGGACGCTCTTTGCTCCGACTGAGATAAATATTTCCGCGGTGACTTCACTTTTTGGAGCGCCGATCGTTATTTTCATGATAATAAAAAGAGGTAAAGCCAAGTGAAGATAGAGCATTTATCAGCGGGGTATCGTGGGAAAGCAGTTGTTCCCGAGGTTAGCCTTGATATAAAAAAAGGAGAGATCATTTCTTTTATCGGGCCGAACGGAGCGGGAAAGTCGACAATCCTTAAGACAATCTACAGGGAACTTTCGCCTGTTTCGGGGGCTGTATATATTGATGGAAAAGATGTATCGCGAATGCCTCTTAAAGAGCTTGCGAGGAAGATGTCTATAGTGACGACGGGCAGGATAAAACCTGAGCATATGACCTGCAGAGAAGTTGTCATGGCAGGGCGCCTTCCCTATACGGACGGTTTCGGAGTCCTTGGAAAAGAGGACAGAGAGGCTTCGGAAGATGCGATAGCTCTCATGAAGATAGAGAGTTTTGCGGACAAGCAGTTTAATAATCTGAGCGACGGGCAGAAACAGCGGACGCTCATTGCAAGGGCGATAGCGCAGGCTCCGGAATTTCTTGTGATGGATGAGCCTACATCTTATCTGGATATCAGATACAGGATTGAACTTATGGAAGTGCTTGAAGCTCTTTCAAAAAAAGGTGTGACTATCGTTATGTCGCTTCATGAGCTTGAGCTTGCCGTCTCGGTTTCTGACAGGATTCTTCTTGTTTATGAAGACGGAACGACTGTGTGTAAGACGCCTTCAGAGGTGATGGAAGAGGGACTTATCAAGGATTTGTTTTCACTTACGGATGAAATGTATGAAAAGATTTATGGCAAAGGCAGAATTTAATAATTATAAGGTTATAAGTTTCACTTCAAGGGGAAAAGAGCTTTCGGATAGGCTTCTTTTCCTTATTTCCGATGGGAAGTTTGTGCGTGGCGGCGAGGAAAGTGGAATTGGCAAGGGAGAACGATATAAGGAAAGTTCAGACAGAGAAAATGTTGTCGTGAAAGGCACAGATGAGGGCTTTACATTGGATGGCTTTGTCAAAGAAAATTTTTATCAGGGGAATGTTCTCGTATTCATAGGTGCTGCGGGAATCGCGGTTAGAGCGATAGCACCTTATATTGAAGATAAGACGAAGGATCCTGCGGTCATTGTTATAGATGAAGTGGGAAAGAATGTGATACCTCTTTTGTCCGGACATATCGGAGGCGGTGTTAGAGAGGCTGAGAAAATCGCGAATTTGATCGGTGCCAATTGCGTTATAACTACGGCTTCTGATGTTTCGGGTGAGTTTGCGGTTGATGTTTTTGCCTCCGAGAACGGATTTGTCATATCCGATATGAAGAAGGCAAAAGAGTTTACGGCAAGGCTCCTTGAGGAAAAAGAGGCCGTGTATGAGGTGGACGCTGAAATTGCGGGTATGCCTCCTTTTGATGTTGATACGGGATTTGCAAATGTGATCAGGCAATTGGCGGCTGGAGAGAGCTATTATAGTGATGCTAAAGAAACTGATAATGCAGAGCTTGATGACTCTGCGAAAGAGACTGATATAGAGAAAAGCAAAGCATGTTTTACAATTTCTTTTCGCAAGGATAAGTCTGAAAGCGGAGTGCTCAATTTAATCCCCAAGTGTATCGTGGTCGGCGTTGGGTGCAAGAAGGGGACGCCTTATGAGAAGTTACGGGCTTTTGTTGAGGATAAGCTTTCGGAGCACAACATAGATAAGAGGGCGGTAAGTGTCCTTGCTTCCGCGGATATTAAGAAAGATGAAGAAGGGCTTATTCTTCTGGCAAAAGAGCTTGGAGCTGATTTTAAGACTTTTTCTTCGGAAGTTTTGATGGCGCAGGAAGGAGAGTTTACGGCTTCTGAGTTTGTAAAGAGCATAACGGGAACCGATAACGTCTGCGAGAGAGCGGTTGCTGCCTGTGGTTGCAAGAAGATTATAGTTACGAAAGAAAGCTCTGACGGTATGACTTTTGCGGCAGGTGTGATAGAATGCAATGTTATCAATGACTTTGTAAGAACTTGCGATGCTGATTTCAGTAGAAAAAGTGGAAAAGTCTCGGTTGTCGGTATCGGACCCGGAAATTATGAGAATATGACGATTAAGGCGGTACAGACGCTTAAGGCGTGCGATGTGATCGCCGGATATACCGTTTACTGCGATCTTGTCAGACCTTTTTTCCCTGATAAAGAATATATCTCAACGCCAATGATGGGTGAGGAAAAGAGAGTAAAACTTGCTTATGAGAAGGCAGCAGAAGGCAAGAAGGTTGCACTTGTGTGCAGCGGAGATGCCGGAGTTTACGGAATGGCAGGGCTTTGCTATGAAGAGGCGGTGAATTTCGATAATGTTGATACGGAAGTGGTTCCGGGAGTTACGGCTGCCATCAGCGGTGCGGCGCTTCTTGGGGCACCGCTTATACATGATTTTTGCCTAATAAGTATGAGTGACAGGCTTACACCGATGGAGCTGATCGAAAAGAGGCTTCGTGCTGCGGCGTCGGCAGATATGGTCGTTGTCATCTACAATCCCGAGAGTAAGGGAAGGAAGGGATATCTAGCCCATGCCTGCGAGGTTTTGATGGAGAATCTGCCACCCGAGCGGGTTTGCGGAATTGCGGGAAACATCGGAAGAGACGGCGAATACTGTAAGGTTATGACTTTGGGTGAATTAAAAGGTGCTGAGGTGGATATGTTCTCGACGATTTTTATCGGGAATTCTTCAACAAGGGATATTGCCGAGCACATGGTTACTTTAAGAGGATACAGAAGTGAGAGATAAGGTTCTTATTTTCGGAGGAACAACTGAAGGAAGAGAGCTTGCGGCTGCGCTTTCTGCGGCGGGTGTACAGCACTTGGTGAGTGTTGCGACTGATTATGGCAAGGAAATTGAGGACTCGTTTGGAGAGAAAAATGTCATTGTCGGAAGAAAAAACGCTGATGAAATGGCGGAACTTATGGCTTCCGAGGGCTTTACTGTGTGCGTTGATGCTACGCATCCTTTTGCGACGCTTGTTTCTGCTGAGATTAAGAAAGCATGTGAAAAGACCGGGATTATGTATTTAAGGCTCCTTAGAGATACAGGAGCGAAGATTGAGCTTATGACTGCTTCCAACGAATGTGGTTTTGATAAAGAAATTGAGAGTAATTGTCGAAAGCGCATAATGTTATGCAATGCGGATGTGGTTAATGAGAGTATTCAGATTGTAATTTGTGATTCGGCCATGAGCGCGGCAAAGGAACTTGAAAAGATAAGCGGCAACATGCTTCTTTTGACGGGAAGCAAAGATCTTAAGACAATTATGGCCGAGATTTCCGATAAGACAAGAGTGTACACGAGAGTACTTCCGAATATCGAGAGTATCACAAAGTGCGAAGAAGCGGGGCTTCGCGGAAAGCAGATTATTGCTATGCAGGGGCCTTTTTCCAAAGATATGAATGTTGCACTTATAAATGAGATTTGCGCTTCTGTAATTCTTACGAAGGAGAGCGGCGTTACGGGCGGGCTTGATGAGAAGCTTCTTGCGGCGAGTGAGTGCGGGATTAAGGTTGTTATGATAGAGAGCCCCGAGAGCAGACTTGAAGGCTCAGGAAGCAATGCCAGTGAATATGCTAAAGGGTACAGTCTGCCGGAAGTGTTGGAAAAACTTGGAGTTGACAAGAAGCGTGTTAAATCCGGCGAAATCGTCAAAGAGAGTAACAGCTTAAACGAAGTTAAGGATAATATAGGAAAGAGCATCATACTTGCGGGGATTGGTCCCGGTGATGCGAGATATTATACAAGAGAACTGGAAGATGCACTTGAGAATGCGGATGTGATTTTCGGAGCGAAGAGCATCCTTGAAAGAGTTGATAAGAACAGGATTAAAGCTGAATTTGTTCCTCTTTATATGGGAAAAGATATTCTTGAGTTTTTGAATGAATATCCTAACTACAAGAAGCCGCTGGCTCTTTTCTCGGGAGATATATGCCTTTGCAGCGGAGCCAAGAATGCGGCGAAGGTTTTTGAAAACGCAGAATATGGAGTTCATAAGATATCAGGGATTTCTTCGGTGGCTCTTTTTGCAAACAGATTGGGACTTGGGCTGGAAGACTGCAGTATAGTGAGCGCGCATGGAAGAGAGTGCAATGTTGCGGGATATATTGCGGAGGCTAAGAGACTTATCATTCTTCCTTCAAGCTGTGCGCATGCGGGCGATATTGCGAGAACTGCGTTTGCGGTAGCGAAAATAAATGATTATGGCAGGAACGATAGCGTAAAAGTTGAAGGTTTCGGCGAATGCGGAGATCTTAAAATTGTGATCGGATATGAACTGGGAACAGCTCTGGAGCGGATTTTAGAAGTATCGGAAAATGAGCTTGGAGATAATCTTTTTTCACGTGAAGAGAAAGGAAAATGCCTTTTGTATATAGAGAATGAGCGCGCGGGCGAAACGCCTGTAATAAGAGGAATACCAGACGATGAGTTCATCAGAGGCAAGACTCCGATGACCAAAGAGGAGATAAGGGCGATATCTATCAGAAAGCTGGGACTTTCTGCGGATTCCGTGCTCTATGATATCGGCGCGGGGACAGGTTCCGTATCTGTCGAAGCAGCTCTTTTGCACCCTGATATCAAAGTCTGTGCGATAGAGCGAAACGACGAGGCGGTTGAACTTATCAAGAAGAACAAAGAGAAGTTCTGTGCGGATAATATTACTGTGATAAAGGGCGAAGCTTCAGAGGTGCTTGAAAAAATGGCAGAGAATACCTGTATTTCCGCTTTTACATATGAATGTTCCGGCAGTGTGGTTGAAGGAGAGCTGCTTGTCCCTACACATGCGTTCATCGGCGGAAGCGGCGGAAATATGCGGGTTATCATTGAGATTCTGAAGAAGATGAATGAGAATATTCGAATTGTGATAAACTGTGTCACACTCGAGACACTTACGGAAGTTCTTACCGTTATTAAAGAGGGAGAATTTGCAGAGCCTGACATTGTTCAAGTCAGCGCAAGCAGATATAGGAAAGTTGGCGAATATCACATGGCCGATGCAATCAACCCGGTGTATATAGTGACAATATAATCAAGATAATGTGTTATAAGAGATAAAGAAAAATATGATATAATCATGAACGTTGCCACCCCTAGACAGGCGCAGAAAGGGGGTGTTAGCTTGGAGATGATTTTCTCGTTTCTAATCTCTGTTTTGGCAAGTACAGCAGCCTACTATATTTGCAAATGGCTCGATAGAGATGACGATGGCAATGAGCCTGAGGTATAAGCCGCCTTGCACGAAATGGCATAGAAAAAGCTAGGAGTTGCAGCTCCTAGCTTTTTTGTGTTAGCTTGTTAAGATAAATTATCTCGTTTCTTTGCCTAAGTTAATTATAACAAGTATTTATAAATAGTCAAATCTGTCAATGGCCTAATAGCTATTTTAATGCTGCAAAGTATTCCTGCCGAACAGCCTTTGCTTCAGGAACAAATTCCATAGCTCCCCAACAATGCATCATATCTTGCCCAATATGTATATTGAGCTTAACGCTATACTTTTTGCATGCTTCCTCAAAATCTTTGAGATAAGCAATCATGACTTCTCTTGTTCCATAGAAAATATCTATCTCAGGAAAGTCCGTAAGATCATAAAGGAGCGGACTTAAAAGATATGCGTCCTCGCCGGAAGCAAGTACAGGTGCGATATTATCAAAGAATCTTGGAGGAATCATTACATCGGTCTTACTTCGCATATTCATTTCAACCCTTTGTGATTCACTTGGCGGTACTTGCAATCCCGGGGACTGAAGCACCAGCTTACTTGGGAGCGGAATATCTATTTTTTCATGCCTTATATATACACATAATGACATTGCCTGGCCTCCACCTGACGATGTTCCGAAAAAGCGAATGTCTTCCGCGTTATATTCAGCTAGCATGTCCCGATATACGGAAAGCGTACTTGATAATGTCTCCACAAGTTTGTGCTCGGGAGCCATTGGATATAACGGAAACCATACCTTGGCACCAGAATTTTCAGCTATTTGACCACAGAGAATGATATCTCCTGGATCCGGAGGAAGGATGTATCCACCACCAAAAAGATATAAGACGCCTCTTTTTGGCTTCATTCCTTTTTTGCTCACTACATAGCAGATAGTTCCATCTATATTCTTGGTTTCAATATTGAAATCCTGCATTTTGTTATAAGGTATTTTTAGTGGCTTTTTCTGCTTTTCCTCATAGCTTGACAGCAGTTTTTGAAAATCTTCCCCTTGTTTATCAAGCATCTTATTTACGCCAATAAGGCGGAATAGTCCACTTATTATATTTGCCTGAATGCTTGGCATTATCATGCCCTCCTTTAGTTAGCTGTAGCTAACTAATTGATATTATAGTTATCTCATCCGAAAAGCTCAATACTTTTCTGAATTCTAGCTAAAAAAGTGGCTGCATGACTTTTTGAGTGGTTTTGGCTTGAAAAAGTCATACCGTTCTCAAAAATGTTCTTATGCCTGATCCGGTGAGTGGCCTGAATTGCCGTAAGGCTCAATCTCATCGATCATCTGCATGTCGTCTTCGGAAAGCTCAAAGTCAAATAATAGTGAATTTGAGAGGATTCTATCGGGATTGACGGACTTTGGAAGCGGAACAATCCCGTGCTGCAATTCCCAGCGAAGAATGATCTGAGCTACAGTGCGGTCATATTTGGCAGCAAGATCTTTAAGAAGCGGATGGTCAAGAGATTTGCCGCGTCCGAGAGGACTCCAGGCTTCTACAAGGATGCCGCGCTCCTGACAGAAATCCACGGTGTCTTTCTGAAGAAAGCCGGGATTTACTTCAATCTGGTCGACTGCGGGTATTATGTCAAATTCCATCAGCGCCTTAAGGTGATGAGTGAGGAAATTGGAAACGCCGATTGCCTTAACTCTTCCGGATTTGTATATCTCGATCATGGCTTTCCACGTCTCGCGGTTGGTATTTTCCCAGTCATCGTCAAATGCGTATGATGCGGGCCAGTGAATGAGATAGAGATCGAGATAATCAAGACCGATCTCGTTCATTGTCTTTTCAAATGCAGCGAGAGTTTTTTCGTAGCCGAGTTCGGTTTTCCAGACTTTGCTCGTGACAAAGATATCTTCTCTTTTTGCGGCGCCTGTGGCGATAAAGTCATTTATTGCCTGACCGACCTGCTTTTCATTTTCGTAAAATGCAGCGGTATCAATGTGACGGTATCCGATTTCAAGCGCAGACTTCACGGAGTTATATGCTTCTGCCGGATCTTTTATCTTATATGTGCCAAATGCAAGGCAGGGGATAGCTGTTTTGTTATTGAGTTCAATCCTATCTGTGAGTGAATTCATTTGTTTACACCTCTTTTCTGTGGGATTTATTCATACTTAAACATAGTATCACAATAACATATGAGCTACTATTTGAATATGGAATGTTTGATCGTGGATTTAGTGATATTTAACAAATATATCATATTTCGCTCGAGATGTTGTGTATTAATGAACAGAGTTAAAAAATAATTTAAAAAACGCTTCCAAAAGTACGGATATGTTGTATCATAGAGTTAGCAACATTCTTGTATATAAAAATCTAAGTATATAACAAAATTACAACAAGGGGTTTCTATGACAAACAATTTTCCAAGAGTGATGATTTCAGGAACGGGAAGCGGAAGCGGTAAGACAATCGTAACATGTGCGCTTCTCAGAATTCTCAAAAGAAGAGGATATAATCCCGCTGTATTTAAGTGCGGTCCCGATTATATAGATCCGATTTTTCACAAGACGGTTTTAGATGTTCCGTCTCGAAATCTCGATATATTTATGGCCGGAAAAGATGGTATCAGACGTACACTTGACAGAGGAAGTGAAGGAAGAGATTTTGGCGTTATTGAAGGAGTTATGGGCTTTTATGACGGCATAAGTACGTCCGGAACAGATGGCTCAAGCTATGATATCAGTAAGGAAACAGAGACACCCGTTATACTTGTTGTAAATGCAAAAGGCATGAGTATGTCCATAATTCCCGTGGTACAGGGATTCTTTGATTATGTCGGAAGAATTAACAATCCAATTAAGGGAATTATACTTAATAATATATCTCCGATGGTTGCAAAAGACATATCGCTTCTCATTGAAGAGGAGGTTCATATTCCGGTTGTCGGATATATTCCCCACATCGAGGATGCCGATATAGACAGCAGGCATCTGGGGCTTGTTCTTCCAAATGAGATTCCCGATATTTTGGAAAAAATAGATGCAGTTGGCGATAAGCTTGAAGAGACACTTGATTTTGAAAAGCTTGTGGATATCGCAAACAAGGCTGAAAGCTTCAGGACTCTTCAAACAAGTTTTGCACTTCCGCTCTGCGCAGAGCCTACAGAGGGCGGCCCTCTTAAAGTTGCCGTTGCAAAGGACGAGGCATTTTGTTTTTATTATGAAGATAACTTCGATCTTATGAGAGATATGGGATTGGAGCTGGAGTTCTTTTCCCCACTTCATGATAAGAGACTTCCGAAAGCAGACGGATATATTTTCGGAGGCGGTTATCCTGAACTTCATGCGGCGCAGCTCTCGGAAAACACTTCGATGCTTGAAGATATAAAGAAAGCTGCAGACAATAATGTGCCGATCATTGCAGAGTGTGGCGGATTTATGTATCTTCAGGAGGAACTTGAGGATAAGGACGGAAATATTTATAAAATGGTCGGGGCAATTCCCGGAAGAGCGTTTATGACGGGGAAACTCGTCAGATTTGGATATGTCACCATAGCTGCCGCAAAAGAGAATACATACCTCAAACCGTTTGAATGTATAAATGGTCACGAGTTCCACTATTATGACACGACAGATAACGGAGATACCTGTATAATAACCAAGGGCACGCGCAACCGCTCATGGGAAGGTATACAGATAAAAGGAAATCTTTTTGCCGGCTTTCCGCATCTGTATTATCCATCATGCAATGCTTTTATTGAGAGATTTGCGGCAAGTATGCTGGTTGGACGCACAAAGATCTGAGAAAATGCAGATTTGATAAATGGCACAAAAACCTACAATACATATTGAGAGGAAAAGTGTGACGAAATGAATATACATCTTTGCAAAAATGACGAAACCTTAGAGCAGGCGCTAGATTACATCAACGAGCACGACTCCGAGGGAAGAAAATATACATTTGATATAGAAAAAGACAGGTGCTACGTCGGCGATGAGGCCTTTGTATCCGCACCAGTCCTCATAAATCATAAAAACAATTATTGGGCACTGCACATTGTGGAGTGATTTCAGAGTCAATTTAGGAAGAGAGTTGTAAGATAAGCAACTCTTTTTTGATGGAATTATCTATTTTAGTATGTCTTTCGAATATAAGTATATGATAAAATATATACGTATTAACGTATGCGAATCATACATGAATGAGAAGCCAAAAGGTCAACTCCGTGACTGCGAAGGCATATATACACAATATTTTGCGATTTTTTGTGCCACGGAGGTAAGACCAAGTGATCGTGAGTGCCTCTGCACGATCGATTACTGTTTTGGGCTTATCGCAGTGTTTGGCACAATTTGAGCAAAAATTGTGTATATATGCCGCAGCGGTCACGGAGTTGACCTTTGGGCACTTCAATAATGTATATGCTTTGTACTTGCATGTAACAGCTGTTTACAGGTGATCTTATGAGAAGAAGTAAGTATTTTGTTTTTTCCACCAAAAGAAACCGGGTAGATCTGACGCTTGTACTTGTAGCATCTCTCCTTACGTTGCTCTTTGCCGATTTATTAAGGAATGTAGGGGCGGATTCTATACTAAGGACTGTTAAGTATATTCCGATTATGCTTGTCACGGCATTTTGTGGCATTATTCCCGGAATGATCGGTCTTGTTCTTATTTTTTTCTTTGGCTCTTTTTTACAAGGGTCGATCATGTATCATGCTTTTGCATATCTACTGATTTCCTGTGTGGTTGATATTCTTACCAGAATCGGTTTTTTCAAAAAAGTTTTTAAAGTAATACTTGCTTCTATGATCCTGCAATTTATCCTCGGCGACTTATGGGGGTTCTGTAAGCTTGTGCTCAGTGACGTCGGCATAGCGGGATTTGATCCGGGCAAGCTTATCCCATTGTTTTTCAGAGAGGCGCCGGGATGCCTGTTCACATGTTTTTTCATATATATAATGTTTAAAATACTTCCGGATAATATCAAATTACAGCTGGGAAGCGGAATGTACTACGTGGACACCACAAGGCTTGATGAAGATGACAGATACATGGTCGAAGGCAAGTCCAGGATCGGAAATGTCGTAATGAGGGTAATTGTCTTTGAGGCAATTTTACTTGGGATTATAGCGGAGATCGCATCGAGAGAGCTGTATGCGGATATGACATTGCAGGGCGGAATTGAGATGGCGATGCTTATATCGATCATAGTCACACCGCTTGCGATTTTTGTGAACAACTATGCACAGTTTAGGATTGCCGAGCCTATAAGGATCTTGTCGAATGCCGTGACCGATATTTATAATTCCGAGGAAACAGACATAAATGCCAGCGTGGAGGGCGTTCATAGACTTAGAATAGCTACAAATGATGAAATAGAGGATCTGTATCATGCAATAGATCTTACTTTTTACAGGTTCATGGAATACATTGAACTTGTTAAGAGCAGACAACATATAGAGGATCAGCTTAGGGTGGAAAAGAGCTCCAACGAAGCCAAGTCGAGATTTCTTTCCAATATGTCACACGAGATCAGGACGCCGATAAATGCGGTTCTTGGCTTTGATGAAATGATACTCAGGGAATGTAAGGATGATAACATCATAAGCTATGCGATGGATATCCAGAGCTCGGGAAAAACTCTTTTGGCACTTATAAATGACATACTCGACTTTTCCAAGATCGAAGCGGGAAAGATGGAGATTATTCCCGGAGAATACGAACTTGGCTCTATGTTAAACGACGTCATAAATATGATAGAGGTCAAAGTAAATGAGAAGGGGCTTGATTTCATCACAAATATTTCAGAGGATATACCGCATGTCCTGTATGGAGACGAGACCAGGATCAAGCAGTGTATAATGAACCTTCTTACAAATGCGGTTAAATATACGGATGTGGGTTCTGTCACGATGGATATTTATATGAAAGATTACGATCCCGTGGCGCACGATGATATGTTTGACGAAAAAATTATTCTCGGAGTCCGTATAACAGATACGGGAATCGGAATAAAGGAAGAGGATATCGACAAGCTGACGCACGCTTTTGAGAGGGTTGATGAAAAGAGAAACAAGACAATCGAGGGAACGGGTCTTGGAATCAGCATCGTTACAAATCTTCTCGGACTCATGGGAGCAAAGCTTGATGTAAAGAGCGAATACGGAAAAGGATCGGAGTTCTCTTTTGAAATAGCGCAGACTGTTATAAACAGAGAGCCGCTCGGCGATTTTGCCAAGGACTACAGACAGAGCAAAGCAAGCAAGAAGGAGTATAAGGAAAGTTTCCATGCGCCCAAGGCAAGAGTTCTTGTGGTCGATGATATAAGCACGAATCTTACGGTGATACAGGGACTTTTGAAAAAGACTCTTATTTCTGTGGATACGGCGCTTAGCGGAAGAAAAGCGCTAGAGTATGTGACGGAAAATAAATACGACATCATTTTTCTCGATCACAGAATGCCGGAACTTGATGGTATTCAGACGCTTCATATGATGAAGGACATGTCAAATAATATGAATAAAAAGACGCCCGTTGTGGCTCTTACGGCAAATGCGGTCTCGGGATCGAGAGAGATGTATTTCAGGGAAGGCTTTACCAATTATCTTTCAAAGCCTGTTTCGCCTGCAAAGCTTGAAGAGATGATACTCAGTTACCTTCCTTCTTATAAAGTGTCAATGCCGGGAGATGACGATTTTGTTGAGAATGACAAGGAAGATGAGAAAAAAGAGGATGAAACGACGCTTAAGCTTATGAAGGTGCAGGGCATCGATATTAAGAGTGCCATAGCGCGATGCGGATCCTCAAAGGTTGTGGTTGACGTCATGCAGGACTTTTGGCTTTCCATCAAGGAAAGAGCGGATCTTATAGAAAAGTATGCAAACGATGATCTTAAGAATTATATGATCTATGTGCACGGACTTAAGAGCTCTGCAAAGGCGATAGGAGCTTTGGAACTTTCCGAAATGGCAGAGCATCTTGAAAAGTGTGCGGAGGATAAGAATAGGGCTGAGATTGAAGAAAAGACACCGGAACTCCTTGAACTGTACAGAAGCTACATTAATAAGCTTTCCGACGTTGTCGGTGGTACGGATGACGACGCGGAGAAGGAAGTAATACCGGAATCTGAGCTTAATGAAGCTTTTGCGGCGATAAAAGAGTTTGTATCGGAATCGTATTTTGACAGCGCGGATGACATTATGAACATGCTCAGCGAGTACAGAATTCCCGATGAATATATTGAAAAATATGAAAAGGTAAAAAGACTTATGGCGGCAGTTGACAGAGACGGACTGTTGAATATATTGTAGTAATAGCGCAAAGCGGAAGGACAGGATATGGAAAAACGCGTACTCTTAATTGGCCACGAAAAAAGCTTTATGGTTAACGCTATTGAAAAGGGGCTCGAGAAAGAAGGATACGGAGTTTTAATGATGGAACCCGATGAAGATCAGATCAAGGCTTTGGAAAAAAAGCCCCAAATCTATCTTTTGTACATGGGAGATCTGTCTGATGATGACTATGAGCTGTTTGAGTATTTGAATGATGCGATAGACAGCGAGCGCTTTTTGCTCTATATCATAGGAAACAAAGAAGAACTTGATCTGGCGATCAAATATATCGCTAAGGAGAAGGTTCAGGAGACGTATCTCAGGCCTCTTGATGTCAAGCGTCTTACGGAACAGCTCAATTCGGTGGTTGAATACAGCGAGCTTGACGATGAGCTTAAAAAGAAGATCCTCATAATAGACGATGACGGAACCATGCTAAGGATGATGAGAACCTGGCTGTCTGTGAAGTATCATGTTTACATGGCAAGCTCGGGTAAGATCGCGTTGTCTTTTTTGGCAAAAAATCCCATCGACCTTGTTCTGCTTGATTATGAGATGCCCGGAATGGACGGGGCTACGGTTCTCAAGGAGATGAGGAGCACTCCGGCGTATAAAGATATTCCGGTTATCTTCCTTACCGCTAAGGATGACAAGGAGAGCGTTATGAAAGTTGTGGGATTAAAGCCCGAGAAGTACCTCCTTAAATCCATGCCCAAAGAAAAACTTACCAATGCAATTGATGAGTTTTTTATCATAAGATCAAGAAAAAAGTGAGGAAGGAACAGTTATATGATTTCAAAACTTATTGACAAGATTGTAAACACAGGTGCGCCTATTGTGGTGGGACTCGATCCCAAGCTTGATTTTGTACCCGAAGACATCAAGAAGAGATGCTTTGAGGAAAAAGGTGAGAACCTTGAGGGAGTTGCCGAGGCGTTCTGGCAGTTCAACAAAGAAATCATAGACAATATATATGACGTGGTTCCCGCGGTAAAGCCTCAGGTTGCAATGTATGAGGAAATTGGTATTCCGGGACTTATAGCTTTTAAGAAGACAGTTGATTATTGTAAAGAAAAAGGACTTATCGTTATCGGTGACATCAAAAGAGGCGATATAGGTTCGACAGCCCAGTCTTATGCGGTTGGTCATCTCGGCGGCGTTAAGGTTGGAGATAAAGTATTCAAGGGCTTTGACGAAGACTTCGTAACAGTAAATCCTTATCTTGGATCTGACGGAGTTAAGCCTTTCATAGATATTTGTAATAAGGAAGACAAGGGAATCTTCGTTCTTGCAAAGACATCAAATCCTTCAAGCGGAGAGTTCCAGGACAGACTTATCGACGGAAAGCCTCTCTATGAGATAGTAGGCGCTAAGATAAGAGAGTGGGGCGAAGAGTCGACAGACGGTTCATACAGCAATGTGGGTGCCGTAGTCGGAGCAACATATCCCGAGATGGGCAAGGTGCTCAGAGAGATCATGCCTCACAATTACATCCTTGTTCCCGGATACGGAGCACAGGGCGGTAAGGGAAAAGACCTTGTTAACTTCTTTAATAAAGACGGACTCGGAGCAATCGTAAATTCTTCGAGAGGAATCATAGCAGCATGGAAGAGCGACAATTACAAGCAGTTTAATGACGGAAAGGTCGGAGAAGCTGCAAGGGCGGCAGTCCTTGATATGAAGGCGGACATCGCAGGTGCGCTCGCTCAGTAACAGAACAAAAGGAATAATTTGCATATTGGCAGCGGCTTTCGGCTTCGCACTTATGACGGCGTTTGTACGTGCAGCCGGAGACGTGCCCGTAATGCAAAAGAGTTTTTTCAGAAATTTGGTGGCAATGTTCATCGCGTCTATCGCTCTGGTAAGATCGGGCATTGGCTTTAAAATTGAGAAAAGCTACAGACTTGATATTTTCTTTAGGTGCCTATTTGGCACGTCGGGTGTTATCGCAAATTTTTATGCAATAGGAAAACTTGGGATAGCGGACGCAAACATGCTAAACAAGCTAGCGCCGTTTTTTGCCATAGTGCTCTCAATACCGCTGTTAAAAGAAGTTCCGTCAAAGGTGGATGCAATATCAACTTTGATCGCATTTATCGGAGCTCTTTTTATCATAAGACCGACAGGTGTCGTCGCTGAGACAATCCCTGCCATTATTGCGGTGTACGGAGGCTTCGGAGCCGGAACCGCTTACGTGTTTGTTAGAAGGGCGAGTAAAAAAGGTGCAAATACGCCGATCATTGTATTCGCGTTTTCGGCGTTTTCGTGTCTCGTCACTTTGCCGTTTCTGATATTTGATTATTCGCCAATGAGCATGAGGCAGTTTCTGAGCCTTATCATGGCTGGAGTATCCGCATCTCTCGGACAGTTTGCGATTACTTCGGCATATCGCTACGCACCTGCAAAAGAGTTATCTGTTTTTGACTACACTCAGGTTATATTCGCAGCACTCATCGGAATCGTGGCATTCTCTGAAACACCGGTGCTTCTCAGTATCATCGGATATGCCATAATAATAGGTGTTTCGGTTGTCAGGTGGATGAAGAGAAATGATCAATAATATATTAATTGTGAATATGCATTTATGATGATATAATACTTTGTCAGAGGATTGGGCTTGGATTTTTTCTGAGTAAATACGAAATAAAAAGGAGTTTATGAGTTATGGAAAGATATAAGGAAGAGTTTATTGAATTTATGGTAGACAGCAATGTCCTTAAGTTTGGAGAGTTTACTCTTAAGAGTGGTCGTAAATCTCCTTTTTTTATGAATGCGGGAGCATATGTAACAGGTTCACAGCTTAAGAAGCTCGGTAACTACTATGCAAGAGCAATTCACGATACATTCGGACTTGAATTTGACGTTCTCTTCGGACCTGCATATAAGGGAATTCCGCTTACTGTTGCAACATGTATGGCAATCAGTGAGCTCTACGGAAGAGAAATAAGATATTGTTCAAACAGAAAAGAAGTCAAGGATCACGGAGATAAGGGAATCCTTCTTGGAACAAAGCTTCGTGACGGAGACAGAGTACTTATAATTGAAGATGTTACAACATCGGGAAAGTCAATCGAAGAGACTGTTCCTATCATCCAGGCACAGGCTGATTGTGATATCGTAGGCCTTATGGTATCTTTGAACAGACAGGAAAAGGGCTTGGAGAGCGAGATGAGCGCTCTTGACGAGATCAAGGAAAGATATGGCTTTAGTGCGCACGCGATCGTTACAATGGAAGACGTTGTAAGCTATCTTTATAACAGACAGATTGACGGAGAGGTAATCCTTACAAAGGATATCAAGAAGGCAATCGATGAGTATTACGCTGAGTACGGCGCTAAGAAAGACTGATAACAGTTTACTGCGGTGAAACCGCTACGGAGGTACATTTATGGAAGAACATACATACAAGGTGCTTGGTGGCACAGGAGCCATGAATATAGCATTGGGAGTGGTTTCACTTGTAGTCGGAATAACTGCCGGAATCTTGCTCATTGTATGTGGAGCGAAGCTTCTGGGCAGTCGCAAAAATGTGATCATTTAAAGACATAACAAACAACCGGTAGATATGAAGAAACTCAATTTAAAAAAGATCAAAATTCTTAATAAGCTTAGCCATTTCAGGGAAAAATACGTTTTCACCGATAACAGGCATCCGGAAAAAGGAATAATGTCTACCATACTCGGGCTCCTGTCGGATGTATCACTGGTGGCAGTGGTACTCTTTTCGTACAGGAACGGAGGGCAGGCTTTTATGCGATACGCCGCAGCGGCATTTGTTGCGGCGATATTTTCATGTTTGGGACTCGCACTTGGAATCATGTCCCGAATGGAAAAAGATATATTTAAATTGTTTCCTAATCTTGGGATTATTCTCAACCTGATAGCGGTTCTCTTTATTATTTTTATTCTGGTATTGGGATTTATGTGATCCGAGATAAGAAAGGAATATTACAATGACTGAAAACGAAGCAGTATTTGAATTTAGCGTCGGAAATGATGTTACCGATGAGAGATATGCCCTTGCAATGGAGAGGGTGAGCGGTATTTCCGACGAGCATATGGAGAATAAAGCGTTTGATGACTATTTTCATGCGGTAAAAGACTTTATTCTCATGATAGACGAGACCTATAAATGGTCTGAAAATGGCGGAAAAGACAAGGATTCTCTGGAGGAGTTGCAGGCTAGAAATAAGAAACTTTACAGCGACATCCTTCCCGAAAATTACGGTAAAAGTTACGGGAATCCGGCATATGCATGTGAGAAACTTGGAGAAACATTCGGAAAGATCTTGTCATCTCTTTATTTTGAGCTCAGATCGATGATACCCAATGCTTTTGAACTTCAGAAGTATGAGATCGTTATCAGGACGGAGCTCTTTCTTGAAGTATACGGAGCATTTATGCAGGCCGCTGCGGAAAACAGACTTCCTGAATATGAGGATGTCAGACAGATAATGTACTGGTTCTACAGCGATTATGCGGAAGAAGAGAGAATGCTCAGATTCGCTCAGATCGTTAATCCCGAAAAAGATTATTTCAGGGATATCATAATGAACAGCGACCTGACGGATATCAGATATCTTTATAAATTCGGAGAATATGTAACAGACAGTGAGATAAAGACAGCGCAGCATCTTATCGAGATGTCGGAAGAAGAGATCGATAAGATCGCAACCACTTTTACAGAAGGTTATCGTATAGGTTTTGCTGCTACAGGTAAAGACATAAGTATTAAAAGCACTGCGTCTGTAATTTATATATTGGGATTTGAGAGAATAATCAAAAAGGCTGTTTCAAACCTTGAAAAGATTGGTCTTAAATCCGGAATCTATCGTGCCATAATGAGCACCTTCTATATGGGTGGAAGTGCTATAAGAAATGCTTGTCACGGCGCAATTCCCAACAAACAGTTTGATTACGATCACAAGGATGATGACGGATTATTCCTTGACGCAGCTCTTGTAAACAGGCGACTTGAGGCTGTAAGGGCAGCGGGAGAAAAGTACAAGAAAGAAGCAAAACTTTACGGAGGCCCTGCGGTACTTGAGGGATTCGGCGGAGAGCTCTTTTCACCCGAGCCAAAGAAAGCTGCGATTCACTTAAGCGCCGAGCAGAGTAAACTCCTTAGAGGATATAAGATTCAGGCATCGCTTATCCAGAATGAATATATTATAGGAAAAGAGAGAAGCTTTACGATCATTTCTTTCCCTGTACCTGAGATCGGTGATGAATATGAAGCTATCTTTGATGAGACGGTAAAGATAAATACGCTTGATAATGAGCTGTACCGGAATATTCAGAAGAAGATCATTGATGCTCTCGATGAAGCAAAGTACGTAACCGTCAAGGGTATGGGCGATAACCGTACCGATATGAAAGTTATGCTTCATGAGATAAAAGACAAAGAAAAAGAGACGAATTTTGAGAATTGTGTTGCCGATGTAAATATTCCCGTCGGAGAAGTGTTTACATCTCCCGTACTTGCCGGAACATCAGGAATACTGCACGTTTCAGGCGTTTATCTCAGGGGACTTTATTTTAAAGACCTCGAGATTAAATTTAAGGACGGTTGCATCGAAGATTACAAATGTGCAAATTTTATAACTGAAGAAGACAACAAAAATTATATAAAGCAAAATATCATGTACAACAACGATACTCTGCCGATTGGAGAGTTTGCTATCGGAACAAATACGACAGCATACAAGTTTGCAAGGAAATTTGATATTGCGGACAAGCTTGATATATTGATCGCAGAGAAGACGGGACCGCATTTTGCGGTTGGTGACACGTGTTATTCCTATGACGAGGACAATGACACATTCAACTTTGACGGAAAAAGGCATATTGCAAAAGAAAATGAGATTTCCTCAAAGAGAAAAACAGATCCTGATAAGGCATATTTCAGCTGCCATACAGATATAACGCTTCCGTACGACGAACTCGGCGAGATAAGAGCCGTAAGAGAGGACGGAACAGGCGTAACCATCATAGAAAACGGCAGATTCGTGCTTCCCGGCACGGAGGAATTAAATAAGCCTTTGGATGAATAAAATAAACCAAAAGATGTAAGAAAAAAAACCACTCGTTGAATAAAAAAGTGGCACAATATATTGTGTTGTGCTATGATACAAGTGGCTAAATGTTGAAGCAGAAAAATGGAGGAAAACATGGCAAAAGTTGGAATAGTAATGGGCAGTGATTCAGATATGCCTGTTATGGCAAAAGCTGCAGATATTCTTGAGGAGCTCGGAATTGAGTACGATATGAGGATCATATCAGCTCACAGAGAGCCGGATGAATTTTTTGAGTATGCAAAGACTGCAGAGGAGAAGGGATTTAAGGTAATTATCGCCGGAGCGGGAATGGCGGCACATCTTCCGGGAATGTGCGCAGCGATCTTTCCGATGCCCGTGATCGGAATCCCTATGCACACAACTTCACTCGGAGGCCGTGATTCTTTATACAGTATAGTTCAGATGCCTACCGGTATTCCTGTTGCTACAGTGGCTATTAACGGTGGCGCAAATGCAGGTATTCTTGCGGCTAAGATTCTTGCAACGGGAGATGCGGAGCTTCTTGAAAAGCTTAAGAAGTACACAGCATCACTTAAGGACGGTGTAGTTGCCAAAGATGCAAGACTTCAGGAAGTCGGATACAAGAACTATTGATAATATAAATAGGCAAAATGCGAGGAGTTAAATATTATGGCATTGGATTACAAAAAAGCAGGCGTTGATATTGAAGCAGGATATAAGTCTGTTGAACTTATAAAAGGTTATGTAAAAGAGACAATGAGACCTGAAGTACTTGGTGGTCTCGGCGGTTTTTCGGGAGCTTTTTCGCTCAGTAAGATAAAGGATATGGAGGATCCGGTTCTTTTGTCCGGAACAGACGGAGTCGGAACAAAGATAAAGCTTGCGTTCCTTCTTGATAAGCATGACACTATCGGAATTGATGCGGTTGCAATGTGCGTAAACGACGTTGCATGCGCAGGCGGTGAGCCGCTGTTCTTCCTTGACTATATTGCATGCGGCAAGAATATCCCTGAGAAGATCGCAGCGATCGTAAAGGGTGTTGCTGAAGGTTGTAAGCAGTCAGATGCAGCGCTTATCGGCGGTGAGACGGCAGAACATCCCGGACTTATGCCTGAGGATGAGTACGATGTTGCCGGATTTGCGGTTGGCGTTGTTGACAGAAAAGATATGATCGACGGAAGCGGTATCAAGGACGGCGACGTTCTTATCGGTGTTGCTTCAAGCGGCGTTCACAGTAACGGATTTTCACTTGTAAGAAAAGTATTCGATATGACAAAAGAGAGCCTCGAGACATATTATGATGAGCTCGGTGCAACTCTCGGAGAGACTCTTCTCACACCTACAAGAATCTATGTAAAGATGATGAAGGCAATTAAGAATGCAGGTGTTAAGGTTAAGGGATGCAGCCATATCACAGGTGGCGGATTCTATGAGAACGTTCCCAGAATGCTTCCCGACGGAATCAAGGCTGTAATTGAGAAGAACAGCTATGACATCCCCCCTATCTTCAAGCTTATGCAGGAAAAGGGCGGAATTGAAGAGCAGATGATGTATAACACATACAATATGGGACTTGGAATGGTTCTTGCCGTTGATTCAAGTGATGTAGATGCCGCAATGAAGGCTATTGCTTCAGCCGGTGACAAGGCATGGGTAGTAGGTAAGGCAGTTGCAGGAGAGAAAGGCGTAGAACTCGTATGAAAATAGCGGTTATGGTTTCGGGTGGCGGAACTAATCTTCAGGCTATAATCGATGGGATAGCAAGCGGCTCAATAACAAATACCGAGATCTCGCTTGTATACAGCAACAACCCGAATGCATATGCGATCGAGAGAGCCAAGAAAGCTGGTATCCCCTTCGCAGTTAAGAGCCCTAAGGAATTTGGCAGCAGGGATGAATTTAACAAAGCTCTGCTTAAGATATTGCAGGATGCAGATCCGGACCTTATCGTTCTTGCGGGATGTCTTGTTGTTATTCCGGAGTGTGTTGTAAAGGCATTCCCGAATAAGATAATAAATATTCATCCGTCACTTATTCCGTCATTTTGCGGTACGGGGTTTTACGGACTTAAGGTGCATGAACAGGTACTTAAGAGAGGCGTCAGGGTATCCGGTGCCACTGTTCATTTTGTTGATGAGGGAACCGACACGGGTCCTATCATATTGCAGAAGCCTGTAATGATAAGGCAGGATGACACTCCCGAAGTGTTACAGAAGCGTATTATGGAACAGGCTGAGTGGAAGATCATGCCGATGGCGATCGATATGATAGCAAACGGAAGAGTCAGAGTTGAAGATCATAAAGTAATTATTGAAGGATACGAAGAGGAGAAGATTTTTTCATGAAGGTTTTAATTGTTGGCGGAGGCGGAAGAGAACATGCTATTGCTGAGGCTGTTTCCAGAAGCCCTCAGGTTTCTAAGATATATTGTGCTCCCGGAAACGGTGGAATCGCAGAACTTGCCGAGTGCGTACCGATAACACCTATGGAATTTGACAAGCTTGTTTCTTTTGCAAAAGAAAAAGAGATAGATCTGACGGTTATCGGAATGGACGATCCGCTTGTAGGCGGAATCGTAGATGCATTTGAGGCAGAGGGGCTCAGAGTATTCGGACCCAGAAAGAATGCGGCAATACTTGAAGGAAGTAAGGCCTTTTCCAAAGACCTTATGAAGAAATACAATATTCCTACAGCAGCATATGAGACATTTGATAATGCGGGGGATGCTCTTGATTATCTTGAAAATGCAAAGTTCCCCATCGTTCTTAAGGCTGACGGACTTGCACTCGGAAAGGGCGTACTTATCTGTAACGACCTCGAGGAAGCCAAGGCCGGCGTAAAAGAGATCATGGAAGATAAGAAGTTCGGAGATGCCGGAAATCACATGGTTATCGAAGAGTTTATGACAGGTAGAGAAGTTTCCGTATTGTCTTTTGTAGACGGAAAGACAATAAAGCTCATGTCATCCGCACAGGATCACAAGAGAGCCGGAGACGGAGATACAGGTCTTAATACGGGCGGAATGGGTAATTTCTCGCCCAGTCCTTTCTACACTGAAGAAGTGGACAAGTTCTGCCGCGAAAATATCTACAGCAGAACTGTAGAGGCTATGGCAAGTGAGGGAAGAGAGTTCAAGGGAGTAATCTTCTTCGGACTTATGCTCACACAGGACGGCCCCAAAGTTCTTGAGTATAATGCAAGATTTGGAGATCCCGAGGCGCAGGTTGTTCTCCCGAGACTCAAGACTGATATCATAGATGTATTTAATGCATGTATCGATGGAAAGCTCGATCAGATTGATCTTGAGTTTGAAGATAAGGCAGCCGTATGCGTTGTTCTTGCAAGTGAGGGATATCCTGTAAGTTATGAGAAAGGCAAGCTCATTACCGGTCTTGAGAATTTTAAGGGCAAGGACGGATATTACTGTTTCCATGCGGGAACAAGGAAGGCTCCGGAGGGTATAGTTACCAACGGAGGAAGAGTTCTTGGTATAACTGCAAAGGGAGATACCTTGGAAGAGGCTCGTGCGAAGGCTTACGAAGCTACAGAGTGGGTAAGTTTTGATAACAAGTATATGCGCCACGATATAGGTAAAGCGATAGATGAAGCGAAAAAATAATTCGATCTGCAAAAGTGCCTGCAGCATAATGGCACAAATCCTAAGTTGAAAAGGAGGCTGTATGAAGAATACGATGGAAAAGATAATTAGAAACACTATACTTTCTCTAGCATTGTCATTAGCAGTTTTTATCGGCTTCGGGATTGGTGCGCACGCTTTTACGACAACAACCGGAACCGTAACATCAGATAATGTTAAGGTGAGGGAGTCGGCAAGCACATCGTCGGATCAGGTATCGAGTGTAAAAAAAGGTGCAACGGTCGACATCCTCGGTGAGGAGAAAGATGAATCCGGAACCATATGGTACAAGATTAAAGTTAAAGGTGATGAGACCGGCTATATAAGAAACGATCTTGTCAGCAAATCCGGCGGATCATCGGGTGATTCCTCAGGTGGTTCGGGTACAACGGCCGTAGATCAGAAATCCGTAGAAGTTTTGGCTGAGAGCGGAACTGTAAGACAGGGCGCCGGCACTGATAAAGATGCTGTCGGAAAAGTAAAAAAAGGCGATATTGTAACGATCGTCGGAGAAACAAAAGCTTCCGACGGAAAGAAATGGTATGAAATTACTTTCGGAGAAAACGGTTCTCAAGGATATGTCAGAAGTGATCTCGTTTCTGAAACTCCGGTCGTAGCATCGAAATCTGTTAAATCAGAGCAGACGGACGCTCCGTCAAATGATGACGGAAGCCCCGATGTAATAGCTGAGCTTGGAGCTGTTGACGATGTTATGGGTGGAGCAGAGCTTGGCGATGAAAACGGCCAAGAGTCACTGGAAGAACCGGATGTTACGAGTGACGGAGAACCTACAGCTCCTACAGAAACAGGAGACGGACAGTATTCCATTTCATACGAAGAGGATACATGGTATCTTACCGATAATTCGGGTACAGATTCAGATAAGCCGCAGAAAATGCAGATTCCTCAGATTGTGAAGCTTGCGAAACAGGCCAAGGAATTCCATGATAAGCTGGCATTGGTTACAAAGGTTATGATCGCGCTTGGCGCAGTTGCCGTTGTGTTGCTTGTTTTGGTTATCATTCTCGGTATCAGGCTCAGAGACGCAGCTTATTATGATGATGAAGAGGATGAGGACGATGATGATGAAGGGGAAGAAGACGAGTACGATCGTTATTCGACACCTTCCAAGAAACGTTCCCGTGGTCCTGCAAGAGACGATCATGATGAGGATGCAAGACCTAAGGGCAGAAGACGCGCGAGGGAAGAAGACGAAGAGGATGAACCTCGTGAAAGCCGTAGAGGTGCTTTAAGAAGAGGCGCAGCCGATGATGCGGCTGAAAGACCTTCAAGACGAGGCGCAGCCGATGATGCGGCTGAAAGACCTTCGAGAAGAGGGGCGGCCGCTGATGTGGAGGAAAGACCTTCGAGAAGACCGGCACCTGCTGATGATGACGAAAGAGTTGTAAGACCTTCAAGAGGTGAGCGTCCGTTTAGAAGAAGAGCGGATGACCAGGTTGAAGAGCGTCCTTCGAGAGGTGCAGAGGAAAGAACTGTAAGACCTTCGAGAAGAGATGATGATTCCATGTATTCAGATTCAAGATACGAAGAGAGACAGCCTTCTGAGAGACGTATGAGAGAAGAAATCGAACCGGAAGAGCCTTCAACGAGAAGGGCAAAGAACTTCCTCGGAGATGATGACGATTTTGAATTTGAATTCCTTGATCTGGATGACGATGACAGATAATATAAGATAAATAAAGTCGCTTGTTATAGATTCGTTCTATGGCAAGCGATTTTTTTTCTTCTGATAGCATATGGTTATATAGATAATTTGTTCCGGTTTGACGAATCTGTATCACGTGTTATACTAAATATATCACAAGTATGCAATAGGAGGCGGAGATGATCATAGAGATTGATTTTAACAGTGATGAAGCTATTTATATTCAGCTTTGTAATCAGATCATTTTGGGCATAGCTACGTCTCAATTTCGTGAGGGAGAGCAGCTTCCGAGCGTGAGGCAGCTTGCGGAAACTATTGGTATCAATATGCATACCGTCAACAAGGCTTATTCGATCTTGCAGAGAGAAGGCTTTGTTAAGATAGACAGAAGGCGCGGTGCCATAATCGCAATTGATATCAACAGGCTTCAGGCGCTTCAGGAAGCTCAGTCAGAGCTGGCGGTTGTTCTGGCAAGAGCAATTTGTAAGGGAATAGATCGAGACGAAATACATGAACTTGTAGATAAGCTATATGATAATTATGAAAGGATAGATGGGATATGAATGATCAGTTCACTGCCATGGCCGAGGATGCACTTAGACTCGCCAAGAAAACAGCAAGGAATCTAAAACTTAACTATGTCGGAACCGAGCATATTCTTATGGGACTTATCCTTGAGGATGGAAGCGTGGCTTCAAGAATCCTTGTGGATAACGGAATTGATGAGTCCAGAATGATGGATATGATAAAGGATCTTATCGTTCCCGGAAGCAGTGTGAGAACTCTTGACAGAGACGGTTTTTCACCAAGAGCGGAGAAAGTTCTTGAGGACTCACATATCATGTCTGAAAGATTTAAGGCAGATAAGACCGGAACCGAGCATATTCTTTTGGCTCTGATAAAAGAGGGTGAAAATGTCGCTGTGCGACTTATAAGTACGCTCAATGTCCCTGTGCAGAAAATTTATGCAGAGACACTTGCAGCAATGGGAGAAGATCCAAATCTTGTAAAAGAGGACCTTGGTCGAAAGGTTAATCCCAGAGGCGGCAGAAAGGGTTCTATTCTTGCTCAGTACAGCAGGGATATGACCGCGCTTGCACGTGAGAAAAAGCTTGATCCTGTAGTTGGAAGAGAAAGAGAAATACAGAGAGTTATTCAGATCTTGAGTAGAAGGACTAAGAATAATCCCTGTCTTATAGGTGAACCCGGCGTCGGTAAGACTGCTGTTGTTGAAGGCCTTGCACAGAGGATAGTTTCGGGAAATGTGCCTTTTACGGTGCAGGATAAGAGGCTTGTTACTCTGGATCTTTCCGGAATGATCGCCGGATCTAAGTACAGAGGAGAGTTTGAGGAAAGAATCAAGAAAGTCATTAAGGAAGTTATTGATGACGGAAATATAATTCTTTTTGTGGATGAGATGCATACTCTTATCGGAGCCGGCGGAGCTGAGGGCGCGATAGATGCATCAAATATTCTTAAGCCTTCTCTTGCAAGAGGCGAGATTCAGATGATAGGAGCTACAACGATCACAGAGTATCGCAAATATGTTGAGAAGGATGCGGCTCTTGAGAGACGGTTCCAGCCTGTCAATGTGGATGAACCTACTAAAGAAGAGGCAGAGGAGATATTAAAGGGCGTAGTCGGCAAATATGAAGAGCATCACAGGGTTAAGATCACTCCTGAGGCTATTAAAGCGGCAGTTGACCTCTCCGAGAGATATATCAATGACAGAAACCTTCCTGATAAGGCCATCGACCTTATTGATGAGGCGGCATCTGCAGTCAGACTTCACACTGTGGGAATATCACCCAAGCTTAAAGAGATTGAGGACGGTATTGCTGAATACGATCTTAAGATTGAGAACGCGCTTAAGAACGATGATTTCGATCTTGCCGGACAGCTTAACAGTGAGCAGAAGAAACTTATTTCAAAATACAGCAGGGCAAAAAATGCGGATAAGAAAAAAGTAAATTCCGAAGGCCTTGTGGTAAATGAAAATGATATTGCGGAAGTTGTTGCCCAGTGGACAAGAATTCCCGTCAAAAAGATTGCGGAGAAGGAATCCGAGAAGCTTCTTAAACTTGAGTCGGTTCTTCATAAGAGAGTTATAGGACAGGAAGAGGCTGTAAGTGCGATATCAAAGGCTATCAGAAGAGGAAGAGTAGGTCTTCAGGATCCCAACAGACCTATTGGATCGTTCTTGTTCCTCGGACCTACAGGTGTAGGTAAGACAGAACTTTCAAAGGCTCTTGCCGAGGCTATGTTCGGCGATGAGAATGCACTTATAAGAGTTGATATGTCGGAGTATATGGAAGGTCATTCGGTATCGAAGATGATCGGATCGCCTCCGGGATATGTTGGATATGATGAGGGCGGACAGCTCAGTGAGAAAGTAAGAAGACATCCATATTCGGTAATCCTGTTTGATGAGATCGAGAAGGCACATCCCGATATCTTTAATGTTCTTCTTCAGGTGCTTGATGACGGACATATAACCGATGCAAAGGGACGTAAGGTAAGCTTTAAGAATACCATCCTCATCATGACATCAAATGTCGGCGCACAGAAAATCGTTGATCCAAAGAAACTCGGCTTTGGCGCGGGCGATGATGCTAAGAAGGATTATGAAGATATGAAGTCCGGAGTTATGGAGGAAGTAAAGAGGCTCTTTAAGCCTGAATTCATCAACCGTATTGATGAGATACAGGTATTCCATACCCTCACAGAGAAAGAGATGATGGATATTGTTACGCTTCTTTCACGCAATCTCAGCAAGAGATGCAAGGAGCAGATGAATATCAATCTCACTATTTCTCCTGCGGTAAAGAAGTTCCTTATTGAGAAACATTCTGACGCCAAAATGGGAGCAAGACCTCTTAAGAGAGCTATTCAGTCATCCATAGAGGATGCAATGGCTGAAGAGCTTTTAAAAGGCAATATCAAAGCGGGAAGCGATGTAACTGTATCCTTGAAGGATAAGAAGATTGTATTTGTTTCGGCAGACGGAAAGAAAACTTCTGTAAAAAAGGTCACAGTGAAGACAACTAAGGCCAAAAAGCCCCTTAAAACAAAGACTTCTGTAAAGACAAAGAAGCCTGCTTCGAAGACAAGTATAAAAAGTGCCAAAAAGACGTCAAAAAAATAAGTGAATTTTAAGTTTATAATTAGATCGATATGAATTATAATAATTATAATAATTATAACTATTATTAGCACCAAATCTCAGGAGGGTTATTATGGCTGTCGTAGAGCAGTTGATACGTGCCGAGAATGATGGAAGCATCAGCTTCGGTAACTATGAGCTTAATGAAAAGAAAAAACTTGAAAATTTTGAACACAACGGAGATGTATTTAAAGTAAAGACCTTTAAGGACATTACAAAGCTTGAGTGCAACGACAATTTCTTATATGAATCCGTTCCGGGCACTGCGGTTTTAGGCTTTAAAGAGACGGAAGGAGGAGTCGAGTTTAGTGTTGAAGGCGAAAATGACGCACAGATCACACTCGGACTTCTTGAAAATACAGAGTACAGTGTTTATGTGAACGGTAACAGTATCGGCAAGATGAGCACAAACCTCGGAGGGAAACTTAATCTGAGTGTTGAGTTATCGGGAAATGGCGCTATTAGCGTAAAAGTTGAGAAGTAAAAATTATAGAGAGGGCTTTTCGATGGTATTCGAAGAGCCCTCTATGTATGTTTAATGCATTTTTTGAACTGAGGGAGAAGATTATGGCAACAAAGATAAAAACCGTTTTTTACTGCCAAAATTGCGGCTATGAATCGTCTAAATGGATGGGACAGTGCCCGGGATGCAAGGAATGGAATACCTTTGTGGAAGAGACCGTAAAGCCGGCATCCAAAAAGCAGGGAATAACATCAACGGGGCTTTCGGGAAACGGAAGAAGCACTCCTAAGACATTGTCTGAAATAGAGATGAAAGACGAGGAGAGAGCGGATACACATATAAATGAGCTTAACAGAGTGCTTGGAGGAGGACTTGTAAGAGGCTCTCTTATCCTTGTGGGAGGAGACCCCGGAATAGGTAAGTCAACGCTTCTTCTTCAGGTTGCAGGGAATCTTTCGGGCGATAAGAAAGAGGTTCTGTATATTTCGGGAGAGGAATCTCTTAGGCAGATAAAGCTTCGTGCAAACAGGATCGGAGATTTTTCCGATACTCTTAAGTTTATGTGTGAGACCAATCTTGAAAACATAGAAGAGACGATAAACAGGGCAAAGCCTGAAATAGTAATCATTGACTCCATACAAACGATGTTCAGCGATTCCGTGACATCGGCGCCCGGTAGCGTTTCACAGGTAAGAGAGTCTACGGCTGTTCTTTTGCGTATAGCAAAGAGCCTTAATATTACTGTATTTATAGTCGGACATGTGACTAAAGAAGGGCAGGTTGCGGGTCCCAGAGTTCTTGAACACATGGTGGATACCGTTTTATATTTTGAAGGCGACAGACATGCTTCGTACAGAATCCTTCGTGCAGTCAAAAATCGTTTTGGATCCACAAATGAGATAGGTGTTTTTGAGATGCAGGAGAAGGGACTTGCCGAAGTTACCAATCCTTCCGAGTTTATGCTTGAGGGAAAGCCTGAAAATGCCAGCGGATCGATAGTGACTTGTTCCGTAGAGGGAACAAGGCCGATACTTATAGAAATTCAGGCACTTGTATGCAGGAGTAATTTCGGATTTCCACGCCGACAGGCGAACGGAACCGATTATAACAGAGTAAATCTTCTTATGGCGGTCTTGGAAAAACGTGTGGGCCTTCAAATGGGAGAATATGATGCCTATGTAAATCTGGCAGGTGGAATGAAACTTGCGGAGCCTTCTCTTGATCTTGGAATCTGTATGGCGCTTATATCGAGTTTTAAGAATAAGCCGATAGGAGATGACGTTATTGCATTCGGTGAAGTCGGATTATCGGGTGAAGTACGTTCGGTAAATATGGCTGATTCAAGGGTTCAGGAAGCGGAAAAGCTTGGATTTAAGACATGCATAGTACCAAAAGCTCTTGAAAGCAAACTTAAAAAGAGTGCAAAAAATATAAATATCGTTGGCGTTTCATCTGTTGCGGACGCCATGAATTACATATGATAAAAAATAAAAGGGAAACGTTTTTTTAGCGTTTCCCTTTAAATCTTTTATTTTTTCAGGCTCTTTGGCGTTGGCATTAGCAGGCGAATTGCCGTTATTGCCGCTATCAATATGATCCAAAGTTTTAGACCTGTGTTTGATGCATCGTAGGTCTTTGACATTCTGGCAAGTCTTGTTTCGCCGAGAACGTTGCCGTCATTTTTTGAACTTGTCTTTTCCAGAGTCTTTCCGCCTATTATAAGAGCTTTTTTCGGAAGATTCTTGTCTTTTGCCTTGGTTGTTGAAACAGGGGCGGTATCAGTAGTGGTATCATTACTTGATTTGCTGTTGTTTCCGTCGACAAGAACAAGTTTGCCGTTTGTACATTTTACGTCGTAGTACGAGGTTACGTCATTGCCGTTTTCGTCGATGATTCTGTAGCTGGTAATTTCATTTACGGAGGATCCTATACCGCTTTGACTTCCGTTTATAACAACATCAACGAGTTCGTGTCCTTTTAGAAGCGAACCGGAAGTAATCTTAACTTCTTTGTTTGTAATAGTATTTCCTGAGTAGTTCTGAACAGTTGTACCTGCTTCAATCGTAAGTTTTCTGGGTGTTACTTTAAGTTTCTTCTGAGAAGAAGTTTTATTTTGGGCAATCTGAGTTGTCGGGACGGAAGATATCACGTTTCCGGCATCGTCAACTACTTTTACAACAATATCTTTAGGCTCGATCACTTCATTGTTGAATATGAAAGGTATATTATCATATGTGGTTATCTGCTTGGCGCGTATGTAAGCCGCATCGATATTAACCCAATATCTTATATTGTTGTGCTCGAAATATGTTCCCGAGCCGTTTTCCCCGGCATTTACCCTTTTGCTTACAAAATTACCGAGTGCATCGAAGAAAGTGGTCACGGAATTTACGACCGGATCGTTATCTTCAACAGTGATGCTGAAACCACCGAAATAGTGCTCTTTGCCGTCATATTCAAATTCTGATATGTCACAGGTTGTTTCGATCTTGATCGTAACATCGGGGACAAATTCAGGCTTTTTTTCAACAGCAGGTTCTTTTTCGGCAACAGGCTCTTTTTCCACGGGTGTGGTACGTGTTCTTATGACACCGTCTACATAGATATCGTCGGAGTAATCGGCGTTTATGTAATACCAGGCGACGTATTGTGTTTTTGGGTTAAAAGAGCAATGTTTTTTGATATCATCTTCGGTAGGATAGCTGTTTAGAGAAGATGCTATCTCATTTTGCAAAGTTATACCGCTAATCTTGATATTCGAATCATCCGAAGTTGAAGGTGAAAACATATTTTCTGCTTTTTCACCTATTGCGCCGTCTATCTCAATTTCCGCGATGTAGCTGTTTCCTGTGGAATTAGCAACTGAACTGTCGATATCACCTTCCGAGCTGTCAAGAATACGGAAAGTAACTCTTGGAGAGGGGAGTTCTTTAAGCTCAGGATTTTCGACTTCCTTATATTCTTCTTTTACAGGTATTTCAGGAAGCGGTTCTATCGGCTTATCCGGTACTTTAGGTTCTGATTCTTTTGTATATAATTCTTGCGTAATTAATTCTTTTGTGGGGGTTGATGATGAATTATCAATGGATGTCTTGGCAGTGTAGGTCGGTTCATCATTGCCGGTTTTGGTCTGTTCAGGTCTTTTTACTACAGGATTGTTGTCTAAAGTAGTATTTCCGTTGCTTGCGCTTTCATTTTGAAGGTTTGTATTATCTTCTTTTGCGTGCGTCGGAACAGAGGAACAGAAAACTTCCGCAATAGTAAGTCCGGAGATCAATATGATCGGGACTATCGCAGATAGGCCTCTTTTGCGCATGGATGATCACTCCTATATTTCAAATATATTTATTCCAAATTATAATATTCCGAACTATAATAACATAAACCTAAACTTTTTGTAAAATATGTCGATAAAATCTATATACTGAACATAAATTCCATTTCGGAGGAAAAAATATATGAGAAACTTAAAGGCAAAAGCGTTCTCGGCAATGCTTTCATTAGCTGTTTTTACGGGGGTGTCTTTTTCGGGCACGGCAACTTTAGAGGCTTATGCCGCAGATGATCCGTACACGGCTTTTTCCAAAGCAACCACCGTATATAACGGAGTTGACTATAAAGCGGAATATAATCCGTTATATTACTATCTGAACTACGGAGATCTCAGAAATGCCTTTGGCGCCAATCCGGACAAACTCGTTGAGCATTGGGTTATTTTTGGTAAAAAAGAGGGCAGGGTAGCCAACAGACTTATTGGAGACAGCACGGAATTTGTTGTTCCCACAGGAGATAAGGATGTCATCGTCATTCCAAAGACAAAGCACGACAACGGAGGAATGACATACGATCAGGAAATACAGGCAAGAAACATAGCAAAACAGATCGCTGAAGCTATTGAAAATGCTTCAGATGCCGGAAATTCGTCGGGAACATCGAGCGCATCAAGTGCATCGAGTTCATCGAAGTCCAAATCATCCAAGAAAAAGCCTATCAAAGAAGTTGAGAAAGTTGCATATGCGGCAGGAATAGTTAAGGCATACTGCGATCTTGGAACATATACAACAGAAGGTAAGATATACCGCACTGCTTACGGAGTTTTTATAGGAGGCGAGTATTCATGCGCGGGAGCTACAAGGGCTCTTGGACTTATTCTTGATTATCTCGGAATATCATGGGTTCACAAGAATATAAATTCATGGGAAGATCAGTGGTGTCAGGTAATTGTTGACGGAAAAGAAGGCTACGGAGACGGAATTACAGCAACGGCAGGATATGGCAAGCATCCCAATGAAGGTGGCAATGAAAAAGATGTAGTTTCATATTCGAAGATAAGATATAAGTTTGAAGTGGCAACAGAAAAGCCAAAGAAGGAAAAGTAATGAAGCGGAATATTATACGGAGAGCCAAGAGAATTGCGGCATTTATAGTTTCTTTTGCGGTAGCGGTCGCAGCGACAATTAATTTGGGAGCTTCGGGGACTACTGAGATAAATGCGCTTACTTTTAGCAAGAATCCGGAGATTACAACAGTTCATATAGGCAGTGATGTGACTTCAATCACTTCGGATGCTTTTAAAGGTCTTTTTAAACTGAGATCTGTTACCGTAAGCGAGAAGAATCCTTATTACTCGTCGTTCAGTGACTGTCTTTATAACAAGAATAAAACGGTTCTGCTGTGTTTTCCGCCGGCGCTTTCAAGTGCAAGGATTCCGGCGAGTGTAACTTCGATAGGCGAGAATGCGCTTCTTGGAGTGGGGACCGACTTAAAGAATCAGATAATAAATACTGTCAATGCGCAGGCAGGTGACGGCCTGACAGAGGATAAGGTGCCGGGAGAGCACTTTGTTCATACGCAGTACGGTATCAGATGGAAGGATAAAAATGGTAATCTTATCGAGCCAAAAAGTGAGATAATGAGACTTGTGGCTTCTGTGATCGAAGAGTGTACAGACGGTACGATGACGCAGAGCAGGCAGCTTGAAAGATGCTTTGATCACTTTATAAGCGAGGTTTCCTATGAAAGGGAAATGAAAGTTCCTGTAGGGGATTGGACGAGAGATTACGCGTGCCGGATTCTTTTTTCCGGAAAGGGGAACTGCTATAAATATGCGGCAGCATTTGCTTATATTGCAAGGGGGCTTGGATATGATGCAAAGGTGTGCAGCGGAACGGTAGCGGCTGCAAGTGGCGGAAGAACGCCACATGCCTGGACGGAAGTTAAGATGGGCGATAAGTGGTACATCTTTGATACGGAGATGCAGGACGCAAAGGGAAGCGGATATTACAAGCAGACTTATGACAAATATCCTGCGGGGCCTATTGAAAAGACGGCGTCCTGGACTGTATATTATCAGTAAAATATTTTTTGAGGGGATTTTTAGTAATGAAAAAAGTAGCGGTAACAACAATGGTATTTATGGGTTTGATGGCTTGTGTCATTGTATTCAACATCATTTTGTGTGAGGCAGTGCCTGAATACAAAGACTTTTTGACAGCGGCTGTCGCGGAAGAAACGACGCCTCCTTTTGTAAAGGCATCAACAGTAAATGTTACCAAAAAGAACGAAGAAAAGACGGAAGAGAAGTTGACACTTGAGGAACTTAAGGAGAAATATGATATTTCCGCATTGGAAAGCAGCTCATCAAGTAGTGGAGCAGATAATGACGGTGCGGAGCGTACAATTGTAGACAAGACTTACCATGAAGACTGCGGAACCGGGAAAGGTTACTGGGTTATTACTTATTCTGACGGAAGTACTGCGGTTGAATGATCATAATTCATAATTTAGTTTTTGATAGGTGCTGGCATGATCTTGAATTAAGTCAGCACCTTTATATTTATGGAGAGGAATAAAAGAAATGAGAAGGAAATTGTTTGAAGTATTGACAGTTTCTGTTTTGATTACTGCGTTGCTTGCAGGATGTTCTGAAAAAAATATCGAAGAGACGGAAGCTGAAACGGCTGCGAGCGTGGCGTCTTCAGCAGAAGAAAAGGAGATGACTCCCGCTGATATGAGGGTTGGAGTATTTATTTACAAGTTATCCGACACATATATGTCTTTGTTTAAGGATGAGCTTATTAAAGACCTTGTGAATGCAGGCTTTAAGGAAGAAAACATAACCGTGGTCAATTCTGCGTTTAGTCACGGATATCAGATGTTGCAGCTAAAGAAGGTTATTTCTTCAGGTGTTGATATTCTTGTTGTAAATCCGGTTAATATGTCTAAAACAGCCGAGGTTACAGATCTTGCGATGGAGGCTGGAGTTCCGCTTGTGTATGTCAACCGTGAACCGGAAGCGTCTGAAGAGATAAGGTGGGAAAGCGAGAATCTGCCCGTTACTTATATTGGTTGTGATGCAAGGCAGGCGGGAACTTTTCAGGGCAAAATGCTGATAGACCTTGGATTTGAGAATATTGATAAGAACGGTGACGGTGTATTGCAATATATCATGGTAAAAGGCGAGAAGAACAGCGCAGATACCTACTTCAGAACCAGATATTCAATAGAAGCACTCAAAAATGCGGGCTGGAGCGTTGAAAAGCTTGCTGAAGGTAATGGTAACTGGGATAAGAATGTCTCGGAATATGTTGTTACCGAGGCGCTTGCGGAGAATCCATCTGTGGAAGTTATCATCTGTAATAACGATATGATGGCTGTCGGGGCTCTGGAAGCTGTAAATAAAGCAGGCCTTGAAGCGGGAAAGGATGTATATATTATCGGAGCCGATGCTTTTGAAGGAGCACTTGAGAAAATCCTTGAAGGAAAAATCGTCGGAACCGTATTCAATAACTATGTCGAACAGGCGCGCCTTACGACAGGCACGATACTTTCATACATGAAAAAGCAAAATGTTGCTCATTTTTACGGCAGTGATTATGTGAAAGTCACGAAAGAAAATGCGGAGACTATACTTGGAATAATCAGAGAAGATGAAGAATCCGACGCGCAGCAGGAAGAGTAGAAAAGCTCAACAAGATTTGAAACAAACAAAAAACCGCTCAAATTGAGCGGTTTTTATTAGTCGGAGTGACGTGATTCGAACACGCGGCCCCTACCTCCCTAAGATAGTGCTCTACCAACTGAGCCACACCCCGACGACGTTCTCCATTATATAACGCTGTTTTGAGAAAAGCAATAGGTTTTTTATTCTTTTTTATGTAAAAAATCAATTCTCTTCCATAATAGGATGAGTGCGATTATCCCAATCACGCATAAATACTGGGGTTTGTCACCATAGACATTGTCATAATTTATTTTTGCATTTGCTATTCGCGGCATCTCTTTGTACAGAAGTAAGCTCGAGCCTATGGCGTTTGTATTTATAGATATTGTCTCGATTTTTTTATCGATATCTTCGAACAATTCGGTACTACCCATGAAGTCAATATAAATGAAATATTCGCGATTTTCTTTTATGAGAGATATTGGAATGTCGAGTTGAAAATCTATATTTTCATAGAACATCTCAAGCTCCGATCGTTCATTGTTTCCAAGTGATTTTTGTACATCAAAACTCATGTATGCGCCTTTGGTAAGGCCTTCAAAGATTTTTCCGGGAATCTCTGCAAAATTGGATAAATGACTGTCAATAAGACCGCCGCTATATGAATCATCCATTATCAGATTGAAGGTGAGCTCAGCACTTTCACCTTCAGCTATCTGCTCTAATTCTTTTGGCGTAAAGCAGGAACACAGTAATTGATCGTAGTCTGTAAAGTGAAAGTCCGGAGCATCCTGACCGTTCCGACTCTCGGAGTTAAGGATAATATTCACCGTGCCCAACTCATACGTAATCTGAGTTGTTTCGTGCATAATACCTCCATTCACATCTTACGAAAAGGTATTAATATAATACTATATACGACCAAAAACAAAGCTAAAAAAACTATTAAACCTTTTGCTTATAAAGATTAGTTTGATACAATTGAAAAATAGAACTGAATTGGGGAGTCAAGGGGACGGTTCTTTTGACTCCCGCAAAATTGGTATTTAATGCATCGAGTTGACACGAAATTTAAAAGGAGTCAAAAGAACCGTCCCCTTGACTCATCCTTAATTGATTGGAGAAAAGCGTGGAAGAAAAGCAGCATAAGAGACGAGTTCGTTATTCAGGAAAATACCCAAAGAAATTTGAAGAAAAATATAAAGAGCACAATCCTGAGAAATACAAGGATGTGGTGGAGCATGTAATATCCAAGGGTTCGACGCCTGCGGGGATGCATATTTCCATTATGGTAAAAGAAATCTTGGATTTCTTGCAGATAGAGCCGGGACAGCAGGGGCTTGATTGTACGCTCGGATATGGTGGACACACTTCGAAGATGCTTGAGAAATTGCAGGGAAACGGTTGCATTTACGGACTTGATATCGATCCCATAGAGTCCAAGAAAACCGTCGAGAGACTTAGGAACGCCGGATATGGCGAAGATGTGTTTAAGTTTAGGCTGATAAATTTTGAAAATATAGATAAGGTATGTGAAGAAGCCGGAAAATTTGATTTTGTTCTGGCAGATCTTGGCGTATCTTCCATGCAGATAGATAACCCCGAAAGAGGCTTTTCTTACAAGATAGACGGACCTCTCGATCTAAGGCTTAACCCTGACGGCGGTGAATCGGCGGCGGAGCGTCTTCATAATATCACGAAAGAAGAGTTTATCGGAATGCTTGTAGAAAACTCCGATGAGCCGTATGCTGAGGAGATTGCGGAAAAAGTTTTTTCACTTATGAAAAAAGGAAAACCCATGGACACCACAACGGCGCTCAGGGAGGCCATTGAAGCGGCACTTTGGAAGGTTCCTAAGGAGGAGAAAGCAGTAACTGTAAAAAAGAGTTGCGCCAGAGTTTTTCAGGCGCTCAGAATAGATGTAAACAGTGAATTTGAAGTGCTGTACTCTTTTCTGGATAAGCTCCCTTCGGTGCTTAAAGCGGGAGGAAGAGCAGCGATACTTACATTCCACTCTGGAGAAGACAGGCTGGTCAAAAAGTCGTTTAAAGAGCTTAAAAAAGCCGGTGTGTACAGTGAAATATCGGAAGATGTGATAAGACCGTCTGCGGAGGAGTGTAGGATAAATCCCAGAAGTAAATCAACCAAGATGAGATGGGCTATTAAGGCAGATATTGGAGAAAAGGCAGAATGACAAGAAGAATACTTATAACCAATGATGACGGAATAAAGTCGGAGGGACTTTTAAGACTTGTAAAAGAGGCAGCCGAGTTTGGCGAAGTATGGATAGTTGCACCTGAAAGTGAGAGAAGTGCGGCTTCTCACAGCATTACTTTAAGGCATGAGATAGATATTTTCCCCGTTGAATATCCTGTTGAGAGTAAATTTGGTGTTCATGCATATTCATGCAGCGGGACACCGGGCGACTGCGTAAGGCTCGGATGCACGACGATAGTACCCGATAAGCCGACTGTTGTGCTGTGCGGAATAAATTTCGGATACAATGTCGCTTCGGATATTCAGTATTCTGCGACCTGCGGTTCTGCTTTTGAGGCGGAATTTCAGGGAGTTCCCGCGATAGCTTTTTCGGAAGGAGCGGGAAAGTGCCATGAAGTTTCGGACAGATACCTTCATGAGATATTGGAAAAGCTCATAGATACTGAGTTTATTCCGGGAAAGATATATAATGTTAACTTCCCTTTTTGCCCTGTTTCCGAATGCAAAGGTGTGCTCTATGACCGCGGTGTGTCGCGTGGGATGGTTTATAAAGACGGGTACAAGGAAGTTGAGAAACTTGATAATGGCGGAGCAAGATACATGGTTGACGGAGTTTTTACACCTGAAGCGGAAGATGGCACGGATTACAGAGCTGTTCTTGATAACTATGTATCTGTCGGAACGGTAATGAATGTCGGGAATATATAGTATTTACCATGAATAATTATTGATGTTTATGTTTTTTGCTGGAATAAATTATCATAATATTATAAAATTTAAAATATGAATACTGAAAAAATCTTTGGTAAAAATGCATATTTTTATAATAAAGGATCGAACCCCGAAGAACTGCTTAAGCTTATTTCCTATGGGATTCAGCAGGATGATAACGGATATATATTCCTTGATAATACAGGGAAATGTGTCTATGCAAACAGAAAAGCCTATAGCATGTTCTATGTTCTGGAAGATCTGGATCTGTTATATGAGGCATTCGAGACGTGGAAGAGAACATTGGGGATAGATGTGGATGCTACGACCTGGTGCCGAATATACAATTCTACGGGAAAAGAGCGTCTTTATCGCGTCAGATTCAGACGAGTTCATGATGAGAGTGGCAAGGTTGTAGGAAGCGTCTATGTCATTCAGAATGTGTCGGATTCTCTTGAGGGCGAGTACGGCGAACAGTACCGGCTTACACATGACGATCTTACGCAGCTCTATAACAAAGAGGGATTTATTGCGGCTGTAAGGGAGCTTTTTCAGAGTACTCCTGATGATAAGGAGTTTGTGCTGGTATATTCAAATATACGAGATTTTAAACTGATAAATCAGCTCTTTGGAATAGACAAAGGAAATGATATCCTTGTAAATATCGCGGATGCCATATCGCAGAGAGTCAGAGAAGAAGATGTTTACGGAAGAATAAACGGCGATCAGTTTGCTCTTTGCCTGCCTAAGGAGAGATTCGATGAGGCAAGCTTTAAGAGCGCTGTAAAAGAGGTTACCAATCGCCTTACAAGCACGTCTTACTCTGTGCATATTCAGCTTGGCGTATATGAGATAAGAGATAAGGATATGGATATTTCGCTCATGTGTGACAGGGCTTATATGGCGTGCAAATCCATCACCAAAGACGGAGTATGCGAGATAGCATGGTATAGCGATGACATGCTTATTAACGCTCTTTTGGAAAAAGAGATCCTATCAAGCTTTGATTTTGCCATTATCAACAGGCAGTTTGGGATATATCTTCAGCCTCAGGTATATGCTGACGGAAAGCTGTTTGGAGCGGAGGCGCTTGCAAGATGGATACATCCGGAGAATGGTATCATTCAGCCGGGAGTATTTATAACCGTTCTTGAAAAGGCCGATCTTATCTACAAGCTCGACAGATATATATGGGAACTTGCTGCAAAACAGCTTGATTACTGGAAGGGAACCGAGATGGAAGGAGTATCCATATCGGTGAACGTTTCGCCCAAAGATCTTTACTATATCGATATCAGAGAAGAATTCAATAATCTCGTAAAAGAATATGATATTAATCCCCGCCATTTCAATATTGAGATCACGGAGACAGCTGTAACTACCGATGTTTCCAAGTGCGCGGAACTTATTCTCGGGCTTCAGAAAGATGGATTTGTGGTTGAGATTGATGATTTCGGAAGCGGATATTCATCTCTTAATATGCTCAAGGATATAAATGCCAATATACTTAAGATTGATATGGGGTTTTTGAGAAAAACCGAGAATCAGAACAGGGCAAAGGTGATCCTTAACTACACGATCGACATGGCTCACGAGCTGGGAATGGGTGTTATTACGGAAGGTGTCGAAACAAAGGAACAGCTAGAGTTTCTCAAAGAGCTCGGATGCGAAATGTTCCAGGGATACTACTTCGATATGCCAATGCCGGTCGATGAATTTGAAAAGAAATTCAAAGAAAAATACAAAAAATAAATAGCAAATATAAGGTGTCTACTCTCTATAACGGAGAGTAGGCATATTTTTTGGCTTTTTTATCTGAAAAAACTTGTTGACATAATACGACTGACGTAGTATAAATACTATGACAGTCGTAATATGTTTAACGTAGTATGACAGACGTGATATGATCACATGAAAGGATTTATCTGAAAATGAAAAGAGGGAAACATGATATGAAGAAAGGAATACGCGGTATTGCAGTCGGAATGACTATTGCATCTGTTCTTGGTTTTTCATTTTACGGTGCAGATATTCAGGCTAAAGAAAATGGCAGCGAAGCAGGAAAAGATACCAAAACAAAAGCGGCATACAATATACGCCCGCAGGACGATTTTTTTGGATATGTAAATGCCAATGCCGTTAGAGAGGCGGAAATCGACCCCAAATATGGATTCGGTTCGTTCAATGAATGTGGAAGGATAACGGATAAAAAGTTATTTGAGCTTATTGATGAGATAAATGCTAAAAAAGAACATACTTCGCAGGATGAGCAAATGATCGCCGATTATTACAAACAGGTCGTATCTTATGATGCTTCTGCAAGTAATGCCGATAAGGAACTTGAAGACGTAAGAAAAGAGATTGCCGGAATTTCCGGTACGCAGGAATATATGGAACTTCTCGGCAAGTATAAAAGATTATATAACATAAGCTCTGTGCTTGCTTTCGACTTTGGAGACGGTGCAATACGCGCTAAAGAGTACGGTTTTAGGTTTGAAGGCATCAAATCGATCTTTGGAAAAACAAATAAAGAAATTGCGGAATCGCTGGAAGGAAGAGCAGCTGTAAGGGACCATGTAAAAGAAGTTCTTGTAGGGCTGGGAACCGAGAAGAAAGAAGCTGAAAAAGCAGCTGACAATTTAGCCGCGTTTGCATTGGATATAGCATATAAAAGTAAAGATCTGAAATTTGATTATGTAAGTGTATCTGCTGTAACCGACAAGGATATGGATGAGTATAAGTTTGATATTAAGAGCTTTGAAAAAGGGCTGCAGATTGAAAATCCGTACGACTTTTGGACTGTTGCAGAAAAAGGACAGTTTGCATATATTGCTGAAAAGCTGAATGACGAGAAAAATCTTGAAGCATTAAAAACGTGGTTACTCATCGATTATGTAGACGGATGTAACAAGTTTTTATCTGACAAATACAAGTATCTTAAGGCTACATACGGAACAGATACCGAAAATCCGGATATGCAGGCAAAGGCAAAGATTATGAGTGATCTTCCGGATGAGCTTGGAAGAATATATTCGGAAAAGTACTATCCTGCATCAAAAGATGAGAAAGTACGGGAGATGTGTGAGAGTATCAGGGATTCTTACAGAGAACTTATAGGAAAAGCAGAATGGCTTACTGAAGATGGAAGGACCAAGCTTCTCAATAAGCTTGAAAATATAGAATTCACAACCGGTGGCAATTACAGTGAAGTGATCATTGGAAAAGAAAACGTACTTGGAAAAGATTCTTTTGAAACATATAAGAACATGCAGAAATTAAAAATTGAGAATTTTAAGGAATTAATAAAGAGACCAAGACCTAAGAGAGGAGGAACAATGCAACCTCAGACGGTTAATGCATGTTTTATGCCGGACAATATGGTAGTTATCACGGCTGCGATTACCGAGGGCGCGTTCTTTAACGAGAATTACAGCAAATTCAGTAATATCGGAAGACTCGGAATGGTCATTGCTCATGAGGTTGGTCATGCATTTGATTCGACATTTATGAATTGGGATGACAGAGGAAATTACAATCCGGAATGGCTTAATGAAACAGACAGAAAAGCGTTAAAGGACAGAGCTGATATGTGTATTGATTATTACAATGCCTGCACGATCATGGATGTATATCATGTGGACGGAGAGCTGACCCTTGGCGAAAACTATGCGGATATCGGTGCTATAGAGTGCATTTCCAATATTGCAAAAGAAAAGGAAGACTATATTGAAATGTATGAAGGATTTGCGGAGATATGGAGAGGAATCAGCAGTGATGTAGAAGGGATTCTTAATCTTCACACTGATGTGCACAGCCCCGGACCTGTAAGGGTAAATGCTCCTCTAAGTTCCTGTGAGCAGTTCTATGAAGTCTATGACGTAAAAGAGGGTGACGGTATGTATGTCGCTCCTGAGAAGAGAGTCGAAAGGTGGTAATATGGGAGTTATTTTAAAACATACATTCAGAAATATATTTGCAAAACCACTTATGACATTATTTCTTGTGGTTACAATTACTATTTGTTCATTTTCGGGCATGCTTGCTTTTGATATGAGCAACAGTGTCGAAAATATTTTTATAGGATTATTTAATTCGGTAGCGGGAGCGGCTAATGTAATTGTTTTTTCGTCTGATGACATAGAGGAGAGCGATTTTGAAGGTCTCTCCGGTTATGAAGCGGCATATGTTTCATCCAAAACTTCGAATGTGACGGTTCGTAACAACCAGATGTATGCGTATTACAATCAGAAAAGGCTTAATATATCCGGTGTGGATGTTGAGAGCGCTTCAAAAATGAGAATTATTCCGAAAGATGTTGATCTTAGTGAGAACGATATCATCATAGATGAAGTTATGGCTAAAGAACTTGAACTTAACGAGGGAGATACGTTAAAAGTTTACGGTGACAACTATGTCGATGTAGAGTATAAGATCAAGAAAATAGCGAAATTAAGCGGACTTCTTGAATCGGAGTATTCTGCTGTTATTTCGGATGAAGGAATGGCAAGGCTGTGCTATGATGGCAGACCGAAACATACCGCTGTTTATATTAAGGTAGAGGATAAGTCAAAAGTCAGTGAATTCTGCAATGCGATGGAAGAAAGATTCCCCAATTATGAAGTACAGGATCTAATGGGCGAAAAGATGGTGCAGGATCAGATAAATACAATTAGTAATATGTTTAAAATGCTTTTCCTTGTAACGCTGATACTTGTCATCTTTGTGACTATAACACTTTCTGAGAGAATAATGCGTGACAGAATGTCGACGATCGGAACTTTGAGAAGCCTTGGAGTTTCACCGAATCTTACGGCACGAATTATACTCATTGAAAATATGTTTTACGGATTGTTTGGTGGTGTGATCGGAACCGGACTTTATAGGGCTTCAAGAGATGCTTTATTTAACTCTGTTTTTACGGTAAGCGCGGGAAGCATGGAAGTTGAAATGGATCTGGGAAATGTATCGGTTCCTGTTATGATCGCGGTAATTATAGGCGCAATCGTAGTGGAAATGCTCTGCCCGCTCAGAGAACTTCTTAAATCTACCAATACAGCTATCAGAGATATTATTTTTGATAATAAGGACACAGAATACAAATATAAAAACAAGAATAAGATCATATCGATTGTTTGTGCAGTTATTGCAGGCATTGCTTCCGTTCTGGCGTTTACGGCGTTTAAAGACAGCCCTGTTCCCGGCGTTTTGGGATTCCTATTTATGGTGCTTTCTCTTTTCTGCGGATATCCGTTTGTGCTCAGAACAGCGTCAAAGATAATCGAAAAGATCAGCATGAAGGTAAATAATCCTATACTTGGTCTTGCGGCTACAAATCTTAGAAGCAATAAGACTTCGATCGGAAGTTCAAAGCTTGCATTTATAGCTACAAGTGTATGCCTTGTGATGTTTATTTACATTTCTTCATTAAAACATGATGTAGTAACACCTCCGATGGACGCGGATGTAATCCTCAGAGGACTTTCAGAAAACGTTGAATCATATGAATACATCAAAACACTTGATGGTGTAAATAAGGTTGAATTTGACTATTCAAGAGATAACAGCATCCTTGTGGGAAAAGAGAAGATAGAAGACTATCTTGAGAATAAGTATGTTAAAAAATTTGATGATGAGCTTACAAATATCAAAGTATTTGGAACGTATGGCAATCCGGAACTGAATCAAGGTTATAAAGGGCTTCCTGATTCTATAAGCGGCGATGAAATATATATAGCCAAAAAATTAGCAAGGGAGCTGAAGCTTAAAGCCGGAGACAATGCGGAAATACTGTTTGATGCAAAAGGGGTTGTTCCTTACAGAGGTACCTTCAAGGTTGCAGGAATTATCGATTCCGGTCAGGCTGACAGTTCAAACAGAACAATCGTGTTACCTTTTGAATTATATAAAAAGATCTATCTGGACAGACCAAGTAAAGCCTATATAAAGACGGATGATCCGGTGAAAACCGCTGAGCTTATTAAGAGCTATTCATCAAGCACTATAGATAAAGTTAATACAATTGATGAATACATAAAAGAGATTCAAGATCTTTCCGGAGGTGAGCTCGCACTTCTCTATATGATAATAATCATCGGAGTTTCGCTTGCGGTAATCGGTATATATTGTAACCAGATAGTTGGATTTGAGAGCAGAAAGAGAGAAAGTGCAGTTCTTGTTTCGACTGCTATGAGCAAAGGAAATCTTGTTAAGTTGTTCTTTGAAGAGACAGTGTTATCGGGCGTTATAGCAATCGGTTTCGGAACAGTAGCAGGTCTTGTTGAGACTGTGGTATTTATAAAAGCTTTGAAGGCGATAATGGAACAGGAAATGTTTATAAATGTCGGACAAACCGTTGTTTTCTTATTGGTTATGTTCTTTACATTTGGAATAACGATCATAAAGACTATGCGAGACATAAACAGAATGAAGATTGCAGAACAGTTAAAGTATGAATAAGGAGAATGAAAAATGGAGAATATAATCGAGGTAAAAGATGTAAAGAAAGTGTTTGGATCCGAAAAGACAGTAAGCACCAAGGTTCTGGACGGAGTTAATATGAATGTAAAAGAAGGAGAATTTGTCTCTCTTATGGGCGCATCGGGAAGCGGTAAATCAACACTCCTTTATCTGATCGGTGGTCTCGACAGAGATTTTACGGGAGATATATCCGTATGCGGAAAGAGTATATCAAATATCAAGGAAAAAGAGCTCTCTGAGGTCAGACTCAATGATATTGGATTTATCTTCCAGTTCTATAACCTGGTACAGAATCTAAATGTTGAGGACAATATAATGCTTCCGCAGCTTGTTGCGGGAAAGAGCAGAGCAAGCCTTAAGAAGAAGCTCGATGAAATCCTGAACATCGTAGGTCTTACGGAAAAGAGGAAGCAATACCCGTCAAAACTTTCCGGAGGACAGCAACAGAGAGTTGCCATAGCAAGAGCTGTTATGGGAGATCCTAAACTTATTCTTGCGGATGAGGCCACAGGTAATCTGGATAAAAAGTCCGGTGCTGAGATAATGGAATTGTTCAGGAAAATAAATAAGGAGAAAGGCATCAGTATTCTTCAGGTAACGCACTCAGAGAAGTGTGCAGAATACGGAGACAGGGTAGTGTGGCTTGATTCAGGGAAGACCATATAAAACAATCTGTTAAAAAGACTATTTCATATGATCTTCAAATTGTTTGAATATTGAGAAAGATTATTACTTAAATTCACAGCTTGCAAACATATTGCGGACCGCAGCGAGGTACTCCCCCTTGCTGCGGGCTTTTCTTATTGCTTTCAGGTATTTGTCGCAGTTTTCGAAGTGCGTATGTATGAATGCCCAGTGCTCAAGAAGTTTGAAAATCACATTTCTGTCTTCGGGGATGTATTCCTCATATCCGTTGTAGAGTCTTGTGAGATACTCTTTTAGTTCGGGAGCTGTAAGCTTTTCTCCGTCTGTGAGTTCTCTTGCAAGTGCCGGATTTTCCAAAATGCCTCTTCCAAGCATCATGGAGCTTACTTCATCTGCGATACCTTCTTTTTTAAGAAAAGATAAAGTGTCTTCATAGTCTTTTTTGGAAAAGATGTTTCCGTTGTAGCATATGGGAGCCTTACCCCCGCATTCTCTGTATCTTTTTATACTGCTACAGAATGCATCAAGGCGGGGAGTGTTCTTATAAAAGTCATCCTTGACTCTTGCATGGACGGTGAGTTCACTTATGGGATAATTTGCATATATTTCCATGAGTTTTGCGGCTTCGTTTTCGTCTGCGATGCCGAGTCTTGTTTTTAAAGAAATTTCAATATCTTTTAATTCGGGCGTATTTTCTTTTGCCTCAAATATCTCAGATAACATGGAGTCAAGATAATCGGGATCGGCCAAAAGACCTGCACCCTTGTGTCTGTTTACGACAGTGGAAGCGGGGCAGCCGAGGTTGAGATTTATCTCTTTGTAGCCGAGTTGTGCGATCTCTTTTGCAGCCCAAAGGAAAGTTTCAGAGTTTCCCGACATTATTTGAACAACCAGGGATGAGACGTTTTCTTCGAAGAAAGGAGTGTTGTGCACGGGTAGAATGTCATTTTTTTCTCTATTCTTAAAGTGCTTACTCTTTGCGGCTGTGACAAAAGGTGAGTAGTACTTGGAAACAGAGCCCGCAAACATGTCTTTATGGATGTTTCTCAGAGGATACATAGTTATGCTTTCCATCGGTGCAAAATAAAAATTCATTGATATTCTCCTAAAAAATTCCTAATTTCTCGATTATTATGGTATTATATGGTTTGAGCGTCAAGCAAATAATACCAATTCGGAGAATTGCGATGGATTACAATTATAAATATGACAAAGATAATATGAAAAACGGAATCGTTGATATTGTAAATCTGATTCTCGAGGATTATAAAAACGGAAGAGACATTGACAATATGGATATCTACAATCAGCCTGACAGAGATGCTGTAAAAGATATCGTCATAAAGCTCATTAGGATCATATATCCCGGATATTACAGAGATAAGGTGTACAAGAGCTATAGTGATGCGAACAGGATCGCGATTGTCATCGAGGATGTCATCTATAACATGAATAAGCAGATAGCGATAGCGTTCAGGCATAGTGACGACTATAGGGATGCCAGTGATGAAACTCTTGAGTGCGGGGCAAGGAAGATAACTCATGAGTTTTTTGAGAGGATTCCCAAGATAAGAGAGTATCTTGATACCGATGTTCAGGCTTGCTATTCGGGAGATCCCGCAGCTTACAGTAAGGAAGAGATAATTCTTTCATATCCGGGACTCTTTGCGACATCGATCAACAGGATAGCACATGAACTCTATCTTCTTAAGGTGCCGCTTATTCCGAGAATGATGACTGAGTATGCACATTCCAAGACGGGAATAGACATTCATCCCGGCGCTACGATTGGAAAGTATTTCATGATCGATCACGGAACCGGCATTGTTATCGGTGAGACTTCGATCATCGGTGAGCATGTCAAGATGTATCAGGGTGTTACCATCGGTGGATTGTCAACGCGAGGCGGACAGGCACTTAAGGGGGTTAAAAGACATCCCACTATTGAAAATGATGTTACTATCTACGCAGGTGCTTCAATACTGGGCGGAGATACTATAATAGGCGAGGGAAGCGTCATAGGTGCTAACGCATTTATTACGGCTTCGGTGCCCGCAAACAGCAGGATAAGCATGAAAAATTCCTGATGTTTCGTATAGTTGTTACATAATATGGACTTATATTAAATAAGACTTTTACTCTGGGATTTACACATCCTTAATGGGGATGAACGTAGAATTCATCGGGGTGGAAGCCTTATTTTTTTATAAAAAACTATTGAATTGTTACGCTATGAGTGATAATATTTTAATAAATGTTAATAAAGTATTTCGAATGGGTTTGCAGTACTATGCCAATGAGGAATGTTTATCATGTTCGAAAGGGGTGATCAATGGAAAAAAAGTAATCTGATTTTTATGAACACAAGAACACAGTCATCGTTGAAAAATTCTTTTACTTTTTTTTATTTTGCTCTAAAGGAAATAAAGAAAGCATCCGATAAAGGAAATAGCAGGTAGTGGATAATGCAACGGTACTTGGAGGTATGTGTTCATGTTGAGATCGCTTTGGTCAGGTGTTTCCGGACTTACAACCCATCAAATGGAAATGGATGTTATTGGTAATAATATTGCCAATGTCAATACAACAGCATATAAGTCGCAGGCAACGGGATTTTCTGACGTTCTTTATCAGACTGTAAAGAACGGAACCGGAGCGGGAGATAACGTTGCAACTACAAATGCTGCTCAGGTAGGACTTGGATCTAAGGTTTCCTCAATATATACAAATATAACAAAGTCGGGCTCCATGCAGACTACAGGGAATGCCTTTGATATGATGATCACGGGAGATTCTTTCTTTGTGATCAGTCCTGACAACCAAACCAGGAATTTTAGCAGAGACGGTGCGTTTACGATCGATGCGCAGGGAAGTCTCGTAACCCAGAACAACGGATATTATGTAATGGGTGTTATGGGCGAAGACGGAATCAGACCGGGAGCAAATGTGACGAGACTTGATCTTATTACTGATGCAACTAAGACAATAGGCGGAACAGCAACATCCGCATCATATTTCAGAGGGAATATCGATAGTCTTGACGGCTCTTTCGATGAGGCAGACGGCAAGAGCATGAGACTTGAAGTATTCGGCAATGACGGAAGAACTTATACTCTTAAGTTCAATCTGACAGACGGAGGAGATAACGCAGATAATACTTATTTACTTTCTCTTTCCACTGTACAGGACGATGAGGGTAATCTTCTTCAAAACACTACAGATACCAATATCAATCTTGTTTACGACAAGAGTTCGGGAAAGCTTATAGATGCGGGGGGGAGCGATAACGGAATCGTGACCATGACATTCGGAGGCGGGGCTTCGATGATTGGACCTCTCAATATAGACTTTTCAAATACGACAAACTATGCAGGCACAACTGCATCTCACAACTCTACTCTTTATTTATATAAGGGAGATGTGAGAGGGTTAAATGTCGGATATGCAAACGGAACCATGACCGGTTTGTCCGTTACGGACAACGGATCGGTGTTTGCTAAGTATTCCAACGGACAGACGGTTAAGATTGCACAGATAGCTGTTGCGGAGTTTAACAATGCCATGGGACTAGAGAAGGTTGGAGACAATCTTTATGCGGAATCTCTTAATTCGGGAGAAGCGCAGATTATGGATGTCACTGCTGACGGAGGGTATATGACATCCGGAGTGCTCGAATCCAGTAACGTAGATTTATCGAAAGAGTTTACTGATATGATTACGACACAGAGAGGTTTCCAGGCTAACAGCCGTGTGATCACAACATCTGATGAGATGCTTCAAACTCTCAGAGGTCTGAAACGGTAAATTGGAAACTAAGAACTTTTTTTGCGAAAGTGAAACTTTGTAACACAGGGCTGAGCGTGGGTTCAGCCCTCTTTTTGTGGAAACTGTGTTTTTTCTGTGAAAAAGTGGTTGCGTTTTAATTTCCGATGGGGTATATTCATCTTACGAGATGACGAAATATAGTTTTTTGTAAAAATTTTTTTGTGTTAGCGCTTTCGTTATAACGTGTTTAACTTAGCAAAATAAAAGGCAAAGCCGCCGGAAGGCGGTGACGCAAAGCTAGAGGGTCTCAATCACGTATGTGACAGACAGCCAGTTGCTGGCGCTGGGTTAATAGCGCCAAAATGAAGACCGAGCTGCGCTTTTACAGACGGTCTAATTTTATGCAAGTTACGGTACGAATTATGTTCAAGGATGAACCATCGTAGGTTTTTTTGATGCGTACTAAGGAAACGTAATTTCATCGACACTGACTTCTAGAACTTTGCGGTTGCCTGATAATTATTAAATCATTTAAGGTATCATGCGAAGACCGCTGGGGTTGGATGCACGATATCTTAATTTATTATATTTACGTTGCAACCGATAACTTGTATGAGATTCCTCAACAATAGCAAGAGTATAGGGACAGAGAATGGCAGAGGTCAATTTAAAGAAATTAAGCAGAGCGGAACTTCTGGAGATGATGATCAACTTCTCGGAAGAAGCCGACGAAGCTAAGAGGCGTGAACAAGAAATTAAAGAAGAAGTCGAGAAAGAGAAACAACAACTTCTTAAGGAACTTGCAGAAGAAAGAAGTAACCTGTTAAAGAGTTTCGACGAAGAAAAGGCACAGATGAGAGCCAAGTTCAATGAACAGAAGAATCAGATGCAGGAGAAGTTCGACAAGGACATAACCGGTCTGAAAGCAAGGCTCGCCAGAGAAAAAGCGGAGCTACAGCAGCAGGTTGACGATGCACTTGAGAAGATTGAAAACTCGCAGTCACTCGCCGAAGCGTCCATTCAGTTGGGCGGCATTATGGAAGCAGCTCAGAGAGCAGCCAACATCTATGTTGATAATGTTAAGAAGAATGCGGAAGCCGAGTACAAAGAGCTGATGAAGGGCATTAAAGAAAGTAAGCTCAGAATGGCAATGTACGAGAAGGCGCAGATGCAGAACATAGATGCAAAGGTCAATGAAGCTGTGGAAAAGGCAGTTGCACAAAGGTTGGCTCGCACAGGATCCATAGAAAGAGCCAGAACACATGAAGAGGCTTACACAGGAACCTTGGGTAGACCGATGACTCGTGGTGAAGCATACTCAGGCGCAATAGAAAAGCCTAGGATATATAAAAGAGAAAAAGACTGAGAGCACAGATGGGTAAACAAAAAAAAGAACAGGCAAATCCTTCTCAGGATCAGCAGGAGCAGGTTAAACCTTCTCTGGATCAGTTGAAAAGTGAACTGAAAAGGGAAAATAGCAAAAAGGAATACAAGAAAGTGTTGAGAAATACATTGATAGTCGTCGTTGTAGTCGCGGCACTTGCAGTTCTTGTTTCCAGCTTTTTCATAGCAGTATTAAAAGTAACAGGAGATAGTATGACGCCGACACTGGAAACCGGAGATCTGGTGGTAGCTTATACTAGAACATCATTCGAACCCGGAGAGCTGATAGCTTTTTACTACAACAACAAAGTTTTGGTAAAAAGAGTCGTGGGTTCACCCGGAGATTGGATCAATCTCGACGCAGACGGCAATGTATCTGTAAATGGGGAAATACTTGATGAGCCGTATGTAGAAAAGAGTTTTGAGCCGACTGATCTGACATTTCCATATCAGGTTCCGGAAAACAGGTATTTTGTACTTGGAGATCACAGAAGCGCTTCAATTGATTCACGAAGCAGTGTAGTTGGATGTGTGACCAAGGAACAACTTATCGGGAAGGTTGTGTTTAGAGTTTATCCGTTTAACAAATTCGGGGGACTTTAAGCTAAACATGTAACTAGCAGACAATAATGGGTAAAAGGGTAAGAGGATAAGAGATATGCGCAAAGCTTATGAACACCGCGCAGAAAACTACATCAAAAAGCATCAGAATTACAAGAAATGGCTTGCTTTTGTTTTATGCGTTGCAATCATTACAGGTTCTATCACATTGTATGTGCTTAACAAACCTGCTGCTGCGATGACTGAAGAGGGAGCACAGTCAGTTGGTCTTGTAATGGAAACGGCTGATGACGATTTTGAGAGCGGTTTGATCGAAGAGATGAATCAGGAGGGCGATGACAGCGGGGACGATACCGACGACGGATCTGACGAAAGCGGTAACGAAGAAGTTGAGGAAACTACCGTTGAAGAAAATGCCACTCCCGATGGTGAAAACAACTCTGATGATTCCATTGTGGAGAATAAGGACGATAGCGAGGAAGTGAAGACTGAGGAAGCTGAAAAAGTTGAAGAAGCTGACAAGGAAAACACTGCTGATAGTGCCGCTACCAATGGAACAACCGTTAAAGAAGAGGAAGAAGCCGAATCTGTTTTAGCTTCTACTGCATCAACAGAAGCATCGGACGCTGCAAGTACGGCATCATCTGAGATGTCTACCGAAGCATCTACAGAAGCATCTTCTATTGAATCCATTGAAGATTACAAAGATGTGATCGTAACAGTTAAATATGTGGATTCACATGACAAAGAGATTGCGGAATCAAAAGAACTTTCTATCACAGACTCCTTTGATATCAAAAAGGATGCCAAGAATTTTGAGGGTTATTTCTTTAATAAAGCGGTCATCGATGATGAAGAGATCGTAAAGGTTGAGAAAGAGACCAAAGAATTTGCCGCATCTGCAAAGGGCGAAGAGAATAAAGACAGCGCTTCACTTCTTACCGACGTTAACGGCGAAACAGTTGAGCATGCAATTTATAAGGTGACAACTGCCGATGGCGAAGTTAGAGAACTTGAAGAGGATACAGAGCTTGATCTTGTATACTATCCGGCAAATACAAAGACAGAGTTTGTTTACTCGGATGGTGATGCAAAGGTTAAGGTTGTACTTACCAAGCCTGATGTATTCCCTGAGGGTATTGAGCTTACAGTTACAGAAGTTGAGCGCAATACAAAGGGATATAATTACGATGCTTATCTTGCCGCACTTAACAGCAAGGCAGGTGAGATTGCCGGTGAAGGCGGAGAAGGCGGAGAAGAAGACGCAGCGGCTTTAGAATTTGATGAGAAGAATACTGTACTTTTTGATATAGCATTCCTTCTTGATAATGTTGAGTACGATCTTACAGATGGAACAGCTTCTGTTTCTATTGAGTATACAAACAACAAGATCTCTGCTGATCTTGATACAGACAATTCAGAGGATGTTACTATAGTACACCTTCCTCTTACAGATGAAGTAAAAGAGAAGTTTGATTCGACAAGTGAAGCTACAAGTATTTCGGCAAATGATATTCAGGTAGAAGTATTTGATGACGGAAAAGTCGATCTTGGCGATTCAAGTGATAAGGTTTCATTCCAGACCGATTCATTCTGTATTTTTGCTGCTGTAAGGTATTGCAACGGACGTACATGGGAGGGAACAAAGAACTATTCCTCAACTGAGATTATAGATATGCTTGGTGATTCTACATACTTCGGTGTCGTTGCAAACGACTACGATGGATGTAACAACCACAGTGAAGCAAATATAGCCGTTAAGACTATTAAAAATGTTCAGGACTATACAATTGGTAACTCAACACAGACATATCAGAAAATTGGCGATTATAAGATTACAGTAAATAAAGTTGTAAACGGTGCAAAGAAGTCCGGAAAGTTCTTCTTCGCGGTATATCAGGATGCTGAGGGAACAAGAAAGATTCAGGGAAGTGACTTTAGTATAACAACAGGTGCCGATGGTAAGGGATCTTATACATTGGATTACAAGCACCTGGGACAGAATTCTCCAAGATTGTATGTCTTTGAGCTTGACAGAGAAGGCGGAAAGCCGGTAAAGAACAACGAAAAGTATGGATCATATACTGTTACTTATGGTGCTAACGGATTTGATGGCTTAAATGACAGTATGGCATTATATACCGACAACTTTGTTGAGAACATCGGTGGCAGAACAAGGGAGCAGATCGGTAGACTTATTCAGCATATTGACGGAGCAACAATTTATTATAAGAAGTCCGGCGGAACATATGGATGCATTATTTACGATCATGGTGCAAGAAGTGGAAGCCAGTATTTAGAGTATACATTTAACGGAGAGTACCCCGTAAGTGTTGACAACTTACTTTCAAAAGCAGCAAGTGCTGCAGGTAATATTGCCCTTGCTAAGTCAAACGGAAGTGTTGAAGTTGCAAATGTTATAGCAACAGATGGCGGAAACCTTTGCTCGGATCTTACAAGATATTACTTTGGTAAGAATGAAGACAATTATGCAGTAAATCAGGGATTTAGTGTTGGAAGTAAGCTCCTTGTTATTAACGTAGATCTTACAAATGTCCGTTCGTATATGTTTAACAAGATCAAGGTTAACGGACTTGGAACAGGTGACTGGAGTGAAGTGGCTAACCAGATAGTTCTTAACCCTGTAGTTAGGACATGTTCAGGTTTTGCTCCTTATGAAGGAAAGCTTAATGTAGATATTTCATCGGGAGCTCTTGTAGCACCCAGATGTACAGTTGAATGTACAGGATCATACAGTGGAACAATCATCGCAAGCAGTGTTATCAAGAGATGTGAGATTCACAAGATGGTTGTAAGAAAGCATCTTAGCATGATGGCTTCAACAACAGTTACAAACACGGATTCAACACGTGTTCCTGTTGAACTTAATGTTGGAAAGCTTGTTGATGGCAAGACTCCTGATGCAGAAGATGTATTCTCATTCACATTGAAGAAATATGATGAGAAGAATAAGGGATGGCAGACACTTGCAAATGATTTACATAATGATTTTGATAAGATCAGCTATACAATAGAAGATCCTCAGTCAGTAGGTATGGAGTATGGTAAGGGCAAAGTATATTACTTCATGTTTACTGAGAATGATACAACAGGTACCTATATTAAGGATACTTCAGCGCTTCTTGCAAAGGTTGAGTATGAAGAAGGCAGCGGAGATTCAGCTATTAAAGGCATTTCATACTACAAAGTAAGTGCAGAGGAAGCTGCAAAATTAGATTCAAGATTTGATACTAAGTATTTTAAGAACCCGATAACGGATAATATCAATTTCAATAATAAGAAGATTCAGAACTTCGACCTTAGCCTTACTAAGTTCCTTAACGGAAGTCCTCTTCAGGATAATAACCTTAAGTTCAACTTCTGGGTAAGACTTGTTAAGACTGATGCTAACGGATCAAGAGCAGTCGAAGGCGGAGACAGAAGAAAGTATCCTGCTGCTATGAGCAGTGTCATCAATAACGGAAGCAAGATTGAGTATCCGGTTGATGCAGTGGCTTGGGGACTTGAGCATGGCAATACATATTACTTTGTATTCGGTGAAGGTTCAGCAGATGCTTCAAATGCTACTCAGACAATTCTCGATAAGGCTGTAGTTGTAGCAAAGGTTGACTACTATGTTGATGGTGAGAACCTTCAGAAGACATTCTACAGAATCACAGACCAGGCAACAGCAGAAGCAATTCTTGCAAGCCCTGACAGCTGTGCAGGTATCGTAGATCAGTGTAATGATTCTACAGCCGTACCTGAAGACAGAGCAGGTTTCTATAACAAGTCTTCAGCTAAGCTTGTACTTGTTAAGAATTGGAAACAGAGCTCAACAAACGGCATTTTCGATGTAACCGTTAAGATTAAGAGACACGTAGAAGGCGGAGAACTCGAAGATTATAAGGATGTTGTTATCAGCGCATCTGATTGCGGAGATCATGGCGGAAAGATCAGCTCAAACGAATATGTAATTGAGGACCTTGAGACATGTGACGCAAGCGGAAATAAATATGAGTATGTTGCTGAAGAGTATTACAACAACGGCTCAGAACTTGTAAGATTTAATCCTGTTAAGACTGTAGCTGTAGATGCTGCCGGAAATGTAATTTCACAGTCTTCTGAGGCAGAAGATGCAGTAGCAACAGTAAACGGATACAAGCTTACAGATGTAACAATTACATATGACGAAAGCGGAAATGTAAGAGTAGAACTTACAAACGATCCATACATTAAGATCAGAAAGAGCTGGACTCTTAATGGTGCAAATGTTCCTTATGACGGAACAAAGGATTTCGGAACCGTATTCGTTAACCTTTACCAGGAAAGTGGTAGTGGATCACCGGAGCTCGTAAGAGGACCTATAGCTCTTAGCTATGGTGGCGAGTGGACAGCTGAGGTGTCGGTTCCCGGACAGGGCAAGTACTTCATTGTAGAGTGCGATTCTACAGGCGCGGTTGAATATCGTCAGGCTCCTAAGATCACATACTACGCATACAATAAAGATGTACAGACAATGACATCAACAGAGTGGACAGAAGTCTACGCAGAAGGCGGCAACATGACTCTTGTAGTTGCCAACGAAAGAAGCGGCAATGTACTTCCTAACTCAGGCGGAATGGGTGAATTCCCTATTCTTGCAGTAGGTCTTGGAACAGCCTTGACAGCAGTACTTGGCGGAAGTGCATATAACAGACGCAAAAAAAAGGATGAATCCGAAGACTTTGAATGATTTTCAGAATTACTAGAACTATTTTCAGCAATATGGATTTAGAGCAGAAATGCTTTAAAACAGGTGCTCATTTGCATCGGATATATTATTGAACGACATTATAAAAAAATAAACTGACACAAGATTCAAAGAAGGAGAAAAAAATGAATAGAATCAAAAAACTGATAGTAGGATTCCTTGTATCTGCTATGGTACTTGGAATGGCAATCACAGCCTATGCGGCTTCCGGAACAATTACAATTGGAAATGCTAATGCAGGTCAGACTTATGACGCTTACCGCGTATTTGACTTTATTCCTGCTGATGAAGGAAATCTTCAGGATTCAGGCGGTATTTACAAGCTTGCTTCAAAGTTTTCCGGCCTTCCTTCATACACATATGATAATGATGGAAGTAGTGTAGCAATGAGTTCATTCTTCACGGTTGGTGACAATGATATCCTTGATACATCAGGACTTACTTCAGAAGATGATGTTAAGGTTTTTGGTAAGGCTGTACTTGCTTACGTAAAGGCTAACGGAATCGCAAATGACGGTTCAACAACAGCTACAGAAGATGGCGTAGCTACAATTTCAGTTAGTGAATATGGTTATTATGTAGTGGATTCATCACTTGGTAGTGCGGTAGCAGTTGATACAACAAGACCTGATGCAGCTATCACAGAGAAGAACAGCGCACCTGAAATTAGTAAGCTGGTTAAGTCTGCTACAAATGAGTCAACAGTTTACGGCGATAAAACAGGAAACGATGCACAGATTGGTGATACAGTAGAGTTCACTATCGAAGCTAAGCTCAAGGTTGGCGGTGAGAACTATGCTATCGTTGATACATTGACACCCGGACTTACACTTGTTGATCTCCAGGACAGCAATGTTTCTTTCTCAGACAGTTCTCTTGGTTTCAGCATCGACAATGCTTATGTTGACGAGAATGGAAATAAGGGATTCAAGATTACATTTGAGGGTGAACCTAAGTCTGATACAATAGCAACTGTTACATATCAGGCAGTAGTTAACAAGGATGCGGTTATCGCATCTGAGGAAAACATCAACGAAGCTTTCCTCATCTATGGTAACGGAACAGAGACAACACATGTTACAACAAAGACAATGACATATCCTCTTCAGATCAAGAAGATTGCAAGAGGCGATGCATCAGAGAAGGTTCTTCCCGGTGCTGAGTTCCAGGTAATCAGAGAATTTGATAATTCAGTTGTTAAGCTTACAAAGGTTTCTGATACTGAGTACAAGGTAGATCCTGAAGGAACAGTAGAGGCTATCGTTACAGTTACAGAGACACCTGTTACAGTTGAAGGTCTTAACGCAGAGAACTATGTTCTTGTTGAGACAAAGGCTCCTCAGGGATACAACCTTCTTGAGAGTTCAGTAACTGTAAATGGAACAGAGTATAAGCATGCTCAGCAGGTAACAGTTTCTAATACATCAAATACCGCAAAAGCTCAGGTTGCGATTGTTGAAGATGGTACAGGTCTTACACTTCCTTCAACCGGTGGTATCGGTACAACTATCTTCTACATCATCGGTGGAATTCTTGTTGTAGCCGGAATCGCATATTTCATCGTTCGCAGAAAAGCTGACGCTGAATAATACCCGGTATGAAAAAGTTTAATTGTTTTGAATCTTGATAAATCGTTCGATCATTTTATTCTTCAGGGGAAGGTTACTTCTCCTGAAGAATATAAATATTCGTATTGATTTCTAAAGATTGATATGAAATAAACCGATAAGGTGAAAAGATAAGAATTGCTCAGATGAAGAAAGATAAACCAAAGAAAAATAACCTAAAGAAAAAATTACCCAATATTATATTCGGATTGATTTTTATTGCAGGATTAGGTATATTTTTATATCCTTCAGTAAGTAATTATATCAATTCACGAAATCAGAGCCGAGCAATTTCTAACTACGAGGAAATGGTTAACAGCATTTCCGAAGAAGATTATTCAAAGATGTGGAGCGAGGCGCGGGCGTATAACGAAGAGCTTGCGAAGAAGCCACTTAATTTTGAACTTTCAGATGAAGAGAGGGAAGAGTACAATAGCATTCTTAATGTATCTGGAACAGGAATAATCGGATATATTGAAATTGAAAATATAGGGGTCAACCTTCCAATTTATCACGGAACCGCGGAATCGGTTTTACAGGTTGGTATAGGACATTTGGAGGGAACATCGTTTCCCACCGGGACTAAGAGTACACATGCGGTACTCTCGGGACATCGAGGACTTCCGTCCTCTAAGCTTTTTTCTGACCTTGATCAAATGATTGTAGGAGATACGTTTTTACTTCATATTTTAGATCAGACGTTCGCATATCAGATTGATAAGATAAACATTG
>JAEEGH010001241.1_pt1 | contig 74834 bp, 70 predicted proteins | sample 9134181 | NCBI WGS metagenome assembly JAEEGH01 (sample SAMN16246544, study PRJNA631951) | gut metagenome | biome: gut microbiome; feature: rumen; material: DP-attached | host: Bos | place: Iran: Karaj | collected 2018-10 | reverse complement strand
GGACTGCACCTGTTGAAGACCCCCTCTAACTCCCCCTGTTGAGGGGGAGAACACAAGTCCTCCCTAAGCAGGGAGGATTTAGGAGGGTCTACTGTTGCGGTAGTCGAGGCAGAGAAGACAGCGGTGATCATGTCGGAGGTGAAGCCCGAATACATCTGGCTAGCTACGGGCGGCAAGACGGAGTTGAACGTAGCGAAACTCAAGCCGCTGGCTGGCCACAAGGTGATCCTCTTTCCCGATACCGACGAGACGGGTGAGACGTATCGCGAATGGTATGAGGTAGCCGAGGCCGCCACCGACGTGTTCAGCCATCCCTTCACCGTCAGCAGCATCTTGGAGCAGCAGGCCACCAAGGCACAGAAGGCTGCGAAGATCGATATCGTGGATCTGATTTTTCAAAAACAATGATATTAACTGCACAAATATCCAGCTTACAAAAATATTTTTCTATGTTAATTACTCACTAAAATCAACTTGATTATGGTAAACCATTACGATAAGCACCGTTTCATCAGCAAGAAGGAGCTGGCCCGGCTGGCCGACGTCAGCCCCAGGACCTTCAGCCGCTACCTGGCCACACGACGGGAGCAGCTGTCAGCCATGGGTGTGTCGCCCAAGACACAGAAGCTGCCGCCATACGCCGTCCGCTACATCTGCGAAGACTATTGCATCGACCTGCCTCCCGAATTGCTTTTTTAAAATTTTCTCCGTCGCATGTCCGACAGAGTCTGCCAATGCCCTACCAGAATGTCGTACCTTTGCATTGTCAGACAAAGCGTCTGATGAGCGCTCAAATACTAAACTAAACTTAAACTTATTATCAACTTTATGGTTCGTTACATTTTAAGACAGATCAAAATTAAAAGCAGCCGGGCATTCGGCAAGTGGTTCGCCAAGAACGTGGTGGAAGAGACCGTAGACCTCGACGCACTGGCTGAGCACATGAGCAATCACAACAGCCCCTATTCGAAGGGTGTCATCAAGGGTCTGCTCACCGACATGATCAACTGTATCAAGGAGCTCCTGCTGGAGGGTAAGAACGTCAAGATCGACGACCTCGCCATCTTCTCGCTCGGCATCAGGAACAAGGCCGCTGCAGACACCGAGGAGGAGTTCAGTATCTCAAAGAACATCGAGGGTGTGAAGCTCCGTGCACGTGCCACGGGTAACCTGACCAGCAAGTCGCTGAACTTGGAAGCCACCCTGAAGCGTGCCTCCTACGTCAATGGCAAGCTGACTGACGAGAATGCCTCCTCAAGCAGTAATAACGGCAACAGCGGCAACTCGCCAGTTCCCACGAACAACGGGGATGAACCGAATGACGGAGATTAAAGAGTGCGCCTAAGGGCGCCACTCTTTAAAAGGTAAAAAAGTAAAAAGGTAAAAAAGTAATAGCGTATGAAGAGTAAGGCATTTTGGAAGGCCATTGGCCAGGTGATTATCTCAATTATTACTGCAGCTATCACGGCGCTCGGCGCCACCAGCTGCTCAGGATTCTAAGCGATGCGAGCAATTAATCTCATAGTAATTCACTGTTCGGCAGTGCGCCCCGACCAGACCAGTTCGGTAACACAGATAGATACGTGGCATAGAGAAGACCGTCATTATAAGTTCGGTGTCGGCTACCACTACGTCATCCGTCGTGACGGAACAAGGGAAAAGGGAAGGCCGGAATGGCTCGTCGGTGCTCACTGCTTGAACCACAACAAGTATTCGATAGGCATCTGCTACGAAGGTGGCTATGATGCCCGCGGTCAACCCGCCGACACGCGCACACCGGCACAGAAGGCGGAGATGCGCAGGCTGCTGGAAGAGCTGCACGAGCGATACCCCCACGCCGTTATCGTCGGCCATCGTGACCTCACTCACGACCGCGACTGTCCCTGTTTCGACGCAGCCCATGAATACAAGGACTTGCAGCCAAAGTAAAATGAATGAGAAAGAGGATGTTTCTGAACACCCTCTTTCCTTCGTTAAGCCTAGTACCCCCAAATTTTTAACGAATAGTTTTGTGGATTGGAAAACTATTTGTATCTTTGCAACATCCAAGACAATAGAACGCAGATTATGGATTATCTATCTGTTATATATAAGTATTATCCTGCTGATGACGAATTACGACGTTTACTGTTAAAGCACAGCCGTCAGGTGGCAGATCGTTGTTTGCAGATAGTTCGTAAACACAAGGAATTACCTGTTGACGTGCAGTTTTTGGAAGAGGCAGCGATGCTGCACGATATTGGTATTTACCAATGCAATGCCCCCAGCATCCACTGTAATGGGACAGAGCCCTACATCAAGCACGGGCCGATTGGCGGCGAGCTGTTGCGTGCTGAGGGCTTTCCCCGTCATGCACGTGTGGCTGAACGCCATACTGGGACGGGATTGCCGGGCTACGAACCAGAAACGTTAGAGGAGCAGATAGTGTGCTATGCTGATAAATTCTATTCCAAGTCGTCTCCCGATCATGTACGCAGCGTGGTGGAAACTGCTCAGTCGCTTGAGAAATTCGGGCATGAGGGCGTCAAGAAGTTTCTTTCCTGGTCTGAACGTTTCGATTGATTTATCGTAATAATTTACGTTAAATGCACAAAAGGCTGGCGATATTCGGCAAATTATTTGTAATTTTGCAGCCGTGAGAAGAAAAACGCTCATATTTGTGCTGCTTTTTGTCATCGTTTTCATGGTGGCAGAAGTACCTCGTTTGCATTTTCCTGAAGTGCAGACAAGCGATGATTCTATGGCTGTCGATACTGTTTCTGTAGGCTCTTTGCTGACTAAGCCTTCTGCCGATTCCTTGTTGGCTAAGCCTTCTGCTGATTCCTTGCTGGCTAAGTCTACTGCTGATTCGGTTCAGAAACCTGATACGGCAGGCATGGACTCTTTGCAATTGGCCATTTGGAAACATAATAAGCAGATTGACGACTCCCTTTACGCTGACTCTCTGAATCGACAGCGCAAGAATGGTATTGATGCACCTGTAGAATATACCGCTGCCGACTCGATGGTCTATATGGGAGATACCAAGTTGGCCTATTTGTATGGTAAGTCGCATGTCAAGTATGAGAATATGGACTTGCAGAGCGATCAGATCTTCATGTCGATGGACTCCAGTCTTGTGCATGCGACAGGTTCACAGGACTCTACAGGTAAGAAGTATGGCACCCCCGTATTCAAAATGGGCAACGATACATATGAGACTGATACGATGGCTTTCAACTTCAAGACCAAGAAGGGACTGATTCAGAATGCCTATACCCAACAGGATGAAGGTTTTATGACCTCGGAAATATCGAAGCGAGGTGCTAATGGCGATATGTTTCTCTATCATGGACGATATACCACTTGCGACGAACCCCATCCTGACTTTTATTTCGCCATGTCTCGTGCAAAGGTACGTCCGGGCAAGGATGTGGTGTTTGGCCCTACCTATCTGGTTGTGGCCGATGTGCCCTTACCCTTTGCTATTCCCTATGGCTTCTTCCCATTCACCAAGAGCTATTCCTCAGGTTTCATCATGCCTACCTATGGTGACGAGACCTCTCGAGGATTCTATCTGCGAGATGGTGGCTATTATTTTGCCATCAGCGATAAGATGGATTTGAAGCTATTAGGCGAAATATATACTAAAGGTACATGGGGTGTCAGTGCTGCTTCCAATTATAGGAAACGTTATCGCTATAATGGTTCGGTATATTTCCAATATCAGAACACGATAACAGGCGAGAAGAATATGCCCGACTATGTCAAGGAGACCAGTTTTAAGCTCCAGTGGAGCCATAGCCAGGATTCTAAGGCCAATCCTTACAGGTCGATCCGTGCCAGCGTCAACTATTCAAGCTCTAATTTCGAGCAAAACAATCTGACATCGCTCTATAATCCACAGTTGAGGGCTCAGACCACGCGTACCTCTTCTGTTTCTATGACCAATACGTTCAGCAGCATAGGTTTGACTGTTTCTACGACTATCGATGCTACTCAGAATATGCGCGACTCGATGGTGACTATGACATTGCCTAACGTCACGTTATCGTTGTCCAAGTTCTATCCGTTCCGTCGCAAGAAGAAGGTAGGCGAGGACCGTTGGTACGAAAAGATTTCGCTGATGTATACTGGTAACCTGCAGAACCGCATTTCCACAAAGGAAAACAAACTCATGAGTTCGAGTTTGACCAAGGACTGGAATAATGGTTTCGACCATGTCATTAAGACGGATGCTTCGTTCACCCTGATGAAGTATATCACCCTGACAGCCAGTGCCAACTTCAACGATAAGATGCTTACCCGTAAGTATCGTCGTTATTGGAATGTGGAAAAGCAACGCGAGGAGGTTGATACCATACAGGGTTTCTATAATATGTACGATTGGAACACAGGTCTGTCTGCTACCACCAAACTCTATGGTTTCTATGTTCCTAGCCGTAAACTGTTTGGTAATAAGATCGACCGCATCCGTCACGTCTTCACGCCAACTATTTCCTTTAACTATGCGCCAGGTTTCGGCGCATCGCGCTACGGCTATTACGACACTTACGAGAAGACTGATGCTCAAGGTAATGTGAGCACTGTTGAGTATTCGCCTTTCACAGGAACACTCTACTCACCACCTAGCAAGAATATGCGTGGAAGTGTCACCTTCACCATGTCTAATAATATAGAGATGAAGATCCGCAATCGTGATGACTCGCTGGTGAAGGTGAGCCTCATTGATGAATTAGGTGCCAGCATCTCTTACGACTTTGCGGCTAAGGAGCGTCCGTGGAGTGATCTCTCTGTGCCTATTCGCTTGAAGCTGTCCAAGAGCTATACCTTCAGTATGACAGCCCGCTTTGCCACTTATGCCTGGGAGGCTGACTCCGTAGGTGCCCGTCCTTATATTGGCACCCGTACAGAGTGGAGTAAGGGACGATTCGGCCGTTTCCAGGGTATGTCGCAAAATCTCTCGTATAATCTTGATAACAAGAAGGTTGCCAACTTCTTCAAGTGGCTGCGTGGTGAGCGTGTCAAGAAAGACGACGATAAGAAAACCAATACCAAAGATTACGATACGGGTGTTGAAACCAACGTCGACAACGAGATGGAGGCCGCAAAGCATGGTGCCAAGAAGGAGGATGCCGGCTTGGCCGAGACTGACGACGATGGCTTCATGCTGTTTAAGATTCCCTGGTCGTTGCGTTTCAGTTATGGTATCTCGATGAGTGAGAATACGGGTGGCACGTTCAACTACGATAAGATGCGCTATCCCTATAAGTTTACTCAAAACCTTAACTTCGGTGGTAATATCCGTATCAGTGATGGTTGGAATATCGACTTCTCCAGTGGTTATGATTTCGACTACAAGAAGATTACTACGACGCAGGTGTCGTTGGGTCGCGACCTCCACTGTTTCAGCATGTCATGTTCTGTGGTATTGGCGCCCTATACCAGTTATAACTTCTCTTTCCGATGCAATGCTGCCACGCTTACCGATGCTTTGAAATACGATAAGCGCAGCAGTTATTCCAATGCTGTGCAGTGGTACTAAACCTCCGTTGCCTAACAGTTAGCTAAGCAGTGCAGCCAGTGCTTCTTCTTCTCCCACTACCCAGATGATGTCTCCTTCCTCAAAGCGGCGCTTGGGGTGTACTGGCGACAGGTTCTCTTTTCCTTCCTCCAGTCCTACCACCATACAGCTGTAGATGTTGCGTATACCGCTTTCTTCTAGGGTCTTGCCAATAAACGGACTGCTCTCGCCAATAATCAGTTGGCGTAGTTTCATTTCGCGCTTTTCAAAGTCCATGTCTTCGCCCAGCACTTCCGTTTCCAGTGCATGGTGGAATTTGCTCAGCTGGTCGTCACTACCAATCACCTGCAGCTTGTCGCCAGGATAGATCAGATAGTCACCATCCGGGATATTCAGACGGTGGTTTCCACGCATAATACTGCTCACGTGTACCCCATATTTCCGTCCCAGGTTCAACTGCTTCAGCGTATTACCCATCCAGATGGAGTCCTGTGGGACGGTAAATTCTGCGATATGAATATCTCGGTCTAGCAGTTTTCCTTCGTACAACGGGCGTTTCTTGCCGTGCACTTGTGCCTCAATATCTCTTGAACGCAGGTTGTTGACGAAAAGACGCTCCAGGAGGATGCTGCGTCGCTTGATAGAGCGCGACACGACGATGAGTGCCAATATAGTGACTCCCAACGTTATCATAATGGCATTGCTGAACCGGCTCAGATAGTTGCAGATGTAGAAGATGAATGCCACGGCGATGACGGCTCTTACCAGTACTGTGAAGAGTAGTGGCAGACGGTTACGGTTACTCTCTGCCCATAGTGCTTTCCATTCCTCCGAGTGGTTTTTCTTCATCACCATAGCTCTCAGGAAAGGCGATATCAGCACAACCGTCAGCAGTCCTGTGATGGCGTTAGCATACCAGTGCAGTTCCCATCCAGGCAGCAACTTTCGTGTAAAGGGTAGTATAAACGTAAACATGAGGGCAATAGTGGCCGCCGACAGAATACTGTATACCATGGTGTTCATAGCCATCTGCGTCAGCAGACGTTTCCACAGACTGTTCTTTTGCGAGTTGGGATGACTCATCGACAACTGGTTCAGAGTCCGGATAAGTCTTGAGGGCAGTTTGTTTTCTATGACGCTGTAAGCCGGTGTGGCAAGCCGTATCATGTAAGGTGTGAGGAAAGTTGTGATAACGGATACAGCCACCACTACCGGATATAGAAAGTCACTGATGACACCTAATGACAGACCCAGTGAGGCAATGATAAATGAGAACTCACCAATCTGTGCCATTGAGAAACCGCATCGCATGGCACTCTTCAGACTCTCGCCACCCAACATGAACGAAAACGAGCCAAACAGCGCTTGACCAATCAGAATTGTCAGCACCAATGCAATGATGGGCACAGCATAGCTGAACAGGATTTGTGGATCTACCAGCATACCTACCGATACGAAGAAGATGGCACCAAACAGGTTCTTGACGGGTTCCACCAACTTCTCTATCTTTTCCGCCTCTATCGTCTCTGCCAGAATACTACCCATGATGAAAGCACCAAACGCAGATGAGAAACCTACCTTGGTTGATATGACAGCCATCGCACAGCATAGCCCTAGCGATACGATGAGCAGCACCTCGCTATTGATGAGTTTACGCACGGAGCGTAGGAAGAGGGGAATGGCAAAGATTCCCACTACGAGCCAAAGTACCAGGAAGAAACCTATCTTGACAACTGAACCCAGCATCTGTCCGCCGTCGGGATTGTTGCCACTGGCTATGGCGCTCAGCATCACCATCATGACAATGGCCAGAATATCTTCCAGTATCAGCACACTCATCACCAGTCCTGCAAACTGCTGTTGGCGCAGTCCCAAGTCGTCGAAGGCCTTATAAATAATGGTAGTTGACGACATGGCCAGCATACCTCCCAGGAAGATACAGTCCATTTTGCTCCATCCGAAGAGCTGTCCCATGCAAACGCCCAGCATCGACATCGAGAAGATGATGGTGATAGTAGATATCACGGGCGATGCGCCCATCTTCAGAATCTTCTTGAATGAGAAGTCCAAACCCAGCGAGAACAGTAGGAACATCACGCCGATGTCAGCCCATAGGTGTACGTTCTCCACGTCGGCTACCGATGCCGTATAGGGCATGTGTGGCGACACGAGAAAACCTGCCACAATGTATCCTAACACCAGTGGTTGCTTCAGTCGTTTGAATATCAGGGTCACAATACCTGCCGAGATGAGTATCAGGGCAAGGTCCTTAATCATGGTAGGTAGTTCAGCCATTGTATGCTCCCACTAATTCGCAGATCTTTACAACAACCTTCATGGCTTTCTCCATTGACTGGATGGGCACAAATTCGTAGGGACCGTGGAAGTTGATACCTCCTGCAAAAATGTTAGGGCAGGGCAGACCTTTAAACGACAGCTGAGCACCGTCCGTACCACCACGAATGGGTCTCACCTTCGGACTGACGCCAACCTCCTGCATGGCTTTCAGCACGAGGTCAATGACGTGCATGTTATCTGGTTCTATCTTCTCTTTCATGTTGTAGTACTGGTCGTTGACTACAGCTTCAACAGTACCTTCGCCGTATTTTTCGTTCATCTGATCAGCACAGCGTTGCACAAAGCGTTTGCGGTCTTCAAATGTCTCGCGATCGTGGTCGCGGATAATATATGATAGCTTGGCCTGTTCAATGTTCGACGTGATACCCAGCAGATGGTAGAATCCCTGATAGCCCTCTGTGGTCTCAGGTGTCTCATTCTCGGGTAGCATCTTGGCAAACTCAGCGGCCAAGGCATTGGCATTAATCATTTTACCCTTGGCATAGCCTGGGTGCACGCTCACACCCTTGATGCTGATTTTGGCCGATGCAGCGTTGAAGTTCTCGAATTCCAATTCTCCCACGTCGCCTCCGTCCATCGTGTAAGCCCATTCGCATCCGAATTTCTCTACGTCGAAGTGGTGGGCACCCATGCCTATTTCTTCGTCGGGGTTAAAGGCCACGCGTATCTTACCATGCTTGATTTCCTTATGTTCCTGCAGATACACCATAGCCTGCATGATTTCAGCGATGCCCGCCTTGTCGTCTGCGCCCAGCAGTGTGGTACCGTCCGTCACAATCAGGTCTTCGCCCACGTGTTGCAAAAGTTCTGGAAACTTCTTGGGGCTCATTGTGATGCCCTCGCTCAGCAGGATGTCTGAGCCGTCGTAGTTGCGTACGATCTGGGGCTTGATGTCTGCACCGCGGCAGTCTGGGCTGGTGTCGTAGTGTGATATGAATCCGATGGTAGGAACGTCATCCTTGGTGTTAGCCTTCAGTGTGGCGTAGATGTATCCCTTGTCGTCCAGCTCTACATCGTCCAGGCCTTCGCGTTCCAGTTCCTTCTTCAGGTACTCTGCAAATATCAGTTGTTTACTTGTGCTTGGCACTGTCTGGCTGTCTTCTGCCGACTGTGTATCGAACTTAGTGTAGTTTAGAAATCTCTCAATAATATCCATGTTTCTTTCTTCGGGTTTTGTTTTGATGACGCAAAGGTACAAATAAGTGAGGAAACAACCAAATTTTTCCTCACTTATTCTCTCTTTTTTATCTGACGCCGCCTCCGCCGCCTCCGCCGTGGAATCCGCCTCCACCGCCGCCCCACGACGAGTGTCCGCCTCCGCCTGAAGAGCGGCTTGAGCCATCTCTTTGAGCAAGATATCTGCTGGTGCTTGAATTCAGCGTCGAGTATATCATAGGCAGTGTCATGTTGTCGGCCATTTGACCTGCTACTTGATCCATCTTGAAGTATTCGGGGTTTATCTTCTTCATGTCTTTAATCACCTGGTCGGAAATGCCGAAGAGCGTAGCCCAAACCATGTATTCCTTCCAAAGCTTCACCTCCTGCAGATGGCGCTCGTCCATCAGCGTAAACTCTTTCAAATACTTCTTTAGTCCGAACACCTTCATCGCGTCCTCGTGCATGGCCTTAAAGTCTTTGGCTTTATATTTCTTCGCTCTCTCGTGCAGGTTGTCAATAAACTTGTTAATCGTCGTATTATGACCCGTCCCTTCTTTCATGTACTCCTTCAGTTCGTGCGGTTCCAGCACATGGTCACTACCTGCCGCTGTCTTGAATATGTCGTGCAGTGTATGGAGTAGGGTGGGGTCTTTCTCGCTGAACGTATAGTCGTGTACGGCAAATCGCTGTTCAGTCTTGCCTTTGGCGTTCGTGTGCCATTCTACCGAGATGGCACCCATGTCAATGAGTTTCAGAATACTGGCAGAGAGTAGGTTTTTGTAGTCACCTCCCAGATACTTATAGTCATTCATGATGCTGTTTGCCACATTCAGATTGCCGTCCAGTGGAATGTCACGGTACCATGTCAACTCTCTGTCTCTTTTCCTGCGTGCCATGAAGGTCTTGATGGTTTCCCAGATAGCCACCAGAATAGCCAGAATGGGTAGACCTCCCATCATGGCGGCAAATAATACGCCAATGATTCCAAAAAAAGTGTCACCTGCACTGTTGCCACCGCCACCTCCGTTTGAGTTGTAGTCACTGCCCTCAAAGGCTTCCGCTTTCTTCTGTTCAAAAGTACCCTCGTCAGCCATGGTGGGCTCAAACATACCTTTCTTAAAGCTAGTCATAATGTACAGACCAGCTTCGGCGCTCATGGGTTCGGTGGCCTCGGCTATCATCTGACCATCCTCAAAGCGCAGTTCACCTACGAAGCGGAATCCCCAGATACCACAGCTGTCGGGATCGAACGTTAGTCCGTCTTCCGACGATATGATCACCTTGGCATGCTCTGGTTTGGGCGAAACTGCCTGGTCGAGGAATACGAAGCGGATGGCGTCGGCATCAGGATGCGAGCGTACCATGCCTGTCACCGTATAGCTGGTCGTATATGTGCGGTCACCGCTCTCGCCTAGTCCCCAGCACAATTCATAGCCCTTACTGGTTTCCACAATACCACACTTGCCTTCTTTCCAGCTACGACTTTCGTGCACGTCCCATGAGTCCATCAGCCTAAAGTTGTTACCGCGCTCGTCGATCACCTTAAGCTCTCCGACAGTGCTTCCGTCCAGGTTAGCCAGTCCGATGTAGCATTCCGTACCCTCGTCGTCTATAGTCATGTGTCGTGTTTCCGTGATGTGAGCATCACCATTATGCAATAGGCTTACCTTTATCTCCAGATTGTGCAGTTGTGGGCGGCCATAAGTGGTCACCATTGCCATGATGCAAACCAATAGTGTCAATACTCGTTTCATTTCTGCTCTTTTGTTAAGGTATATTTGTTCTGTTTTCGATTATTCAGGTGCAAAGATACAAAAAAATCTCGAAATTGTCAATGATGATACATGATTATTTGTTTTTGTTCGTTAAACCTGCATTTAGAAACAAATAGAAACAGGCCGGAAGCGCTTGTCTTCCGGCCTGTTCTATTTAATTACACGTGGGTTCACTTTATTCTTCCCGTGTGTACCTTATTCTATAACTGTTTTTTGGGGTTCGTTATTGTGCAGGCTCCTGCTCGAAAACTTCAACCTTCTGGATGGTAACGGTTCCAATCAGCTTACCCATCTGGAAGAGAATGTGAGCATTGCCCTCAGCAGCAAATGTAGCCTTCTCAAACTTATGCTCAACAGTCTTGTATACGTCAGTTTTCTCCAAAGGAAGATAATAGCAAGGCATATTGCCACTCCATGTACCAAAGTTCAACCAGGCAGCTCCTTCAACAGTCGACTTGTAAGTGATGCGAACAGTGTAATCAAGACCCTCTTTTACAGAGATAAAGTCAAGAATGAACGGTTGGAGGTCCCAGTTGTTGGCCTGCTCTACATCGTTCTTGATGACCAAAGCATGGTCAATGACATCGTAAGAAGAACCTTCGGGTGCGCCCATACGATAATAAGGATAGTTATCCTGCTGGGTGTAATCGATAAAACTGATAGGTTCGATAACTGGCTGACGCTCAGGATAAACACTGTCGTCGATGTTGCCACAAGATGTCAGACCTGTAATGGCCAGCATCATTAGTGCGGCGAAAGAAAGAATACTTTTTTTCATACTAAACATGTTTTAAATTAATAATATGTTAATGATATATTTACTAGTAATGGTAAGTTAATGAAACTTGGGTACAAAGGTACTATATATTTCCAAAACGGACTTTCCCTTATGTAACAAAAAGTTTGCCGGGCTTGTCAAATGACAGAAAAAAGGAATAATGAAGGCGTCTACGTACAGAAATAGCAAGAAAAACTTGTTTTCCTTTGGCTTTTCTCGTACTTATTCGTACCTTTGCAAACATGATTACCGACGAACTGAAATATCGCATACGGAGCTCCTTTGGCTATACACCAACAGTGGAGCAGGAGGAGGCTATCGACTGTTTTGCACGTTTTATGACCGACCGCAACGAACAGACTGTGATGGTGCTGCGTGGATGTGCCGGTACGGGTAAGACATCGTTGGCAGCAGCCATCGTGCGAGTATTGGCAGAATTGGATCAGAAGATGGTTCTGATGGCACCTACAGGACGTGCTGCAAAGGTGTTTTCGATTTATTCCGGTCAGCCGGCCTATACCATTCATCGTAAGATATACCGTCAGAAATCAATGGAGAGTGCCTTCGACTTGAACTATAACTCGGCACACGACACGCTGTTTCTAGTCGACGAGGCATCGATGATTGCCAATGCCAGCAACTACGGTGAAGGGATTTTTGCCGGTGGACAGCTGATGGACGACCTGATACGTTTTGTGTATAACGAGCGTAACTGCAGGCTGCTGCTGATTGGCGACCATGCGCAGTTGCCACCTGTCGGCGAGACGGAAAGTCCGGCTCTGATGGCTAGTGTGTTGCGAGGCTATGGTTTGCATGTCTACGAGTGCGTCTTAAACGAGGTGCTGCGACAGAGCGTGGAATCGGGAATCCTGTGGAATGCAACAGAGGTTAGAAGTTTGATGCTTGATGGAAGATGTGCTTTGCCAAAGATACGGTTTGAGGGCTTTGCGGACATCAGAAACGTTCCCGGAAACGAACTGATAGAAACGCTGGCTACGAGCTACAGCCGTGTGGGATTAGATGAGACTATTGTGGTGACGCGTTCAAACAAACGGGCAAACATCTATAATCAGGGCATCCGAAACATGGTGTTGGACAGGGAGGAAGAGCTTTCTACAGGTGATCAGATTATGGTGGTGAAGAATAACTACTATTGGCGAAAAGAGGAGTTTATTGCCAATGGTGACAGAGCGGTGGTTCGCAGGGTGAGAAACGTCCACGAGTTGTATGGGTTCCACTTTGCCGAGGTGACGATGCAGTTTCCTGACTACGATAACTACGAGCTGCAGGCGATGGTGCTCTTAGACACGCTGACATCGGAGGCACCCGCATTGACACGTGAACAGCAGGAGTCGCTGTACCAGCAGGTACTGGAAGACTATGCGGATATCCCCCTAAAACAAGACCGTTTAAAGAAACTGAAAGAGGATAAGTATTATAATGCCCTGCAGGTGAAGTTTGCCTATGCTGCTACATGTCATAAGGCGCAGGGTGGACAATGGGCACACGTGTATGTTGATCAGGGATATATGACTGACGAGATGCTGACATCTGACTATCTGCATTGGCTTTATACGGCGTTTACACGTGCTACGGAGCAGTTGTATCTGGTTAATTGGCCAGAGACGCAAACGTATAAAGATTAAAAATATTTCCTGTTTTCTTGTTTATTCTCGCAATTATTATTACCTTTGCAGGTATGATGATTGTAGTATATATAATAATAGGTATAGCTATTGGCGCTGCCTTGCTCTATCTGCTCATGATGCAGCGGGTGGGGGCTCTGAAGGTGGAACTGGCCAAAGCAGAGACAGAGAAAGAGATGATGAAGACCACGCAGAAGCAGTTGCACGACATGGGTGTGCTGATGGCTGAAGCGCAGGCTAAGCATCTGAACAAGGAAAACAAGGAGAGCATGGACTCTATCACCCAACCCTTGAAGGATGCCATCAGTGAGGTACGCAAGGCTATCAACGAGAATACCAAGGACCATACGGCACAGTCGTCGTCCATTCGTGAGCAGCTACGCATGATGATGGAGGCGGGAAAGGAGATAGGTACCAAAGCCGAAGAACTGGCTAACGTGCTACGCAGAGATAATAAGGTGAGCGGTAATATGGGTGAAATTATCCTTGGCGATTTGCTGGCATCGCAGGGCCTGACGGAAGGAATACACTATGAAGTGCAAGCACGTCTGCGCGACGAGCAGGGACGTCCTATGAAAAACGACGACACAGGACGTGAGATGCAACCCGACGTCATCCTGCACTATCCGCAGGGGCAGGATGCTATTATCGACTCTAAGGTGTCGCTTGTGGCCTATCAACGCTATGTAAATGCCGAGACGCCCGAACTGAAGGAACGTGCATTGCAGGAGCATATCCGTTCTTTACGCCAGCACGTCACAGAACTGGCACGAAAGGACTATTCGAAATACATCAAGAAACCCCGCGAAGCCGTTGACTTCGTCATCATGTTTGTACCCTTTGAAAGCTCGTTGCAGTTGGCACTGGCTAACGACCCGTCGTTGTGGCGCGAGGCCTTCGAACGCAAGGTGTTTATTACGGGCGAGCAGAACCTGCTGGGTATTCTGCACATGATACATATAGCCTGGGTGCAGAACCAGCAAGCCGAGAATCAGGAGAAAGTGTTTGGCATTGCCGAACAGCTACTGGATCGTTTGGGCGATTTTATCCAACGCTACAATAAGATGGGTGAACACCTGGAATTGTTGCGAAAAGACTTCGATTCCGCAGGCAACAAGTTGTTTGTGGGACGTCAGAGCGTCGTACAGAAGGGACGTGAACTGGTGGATATGGGGACGAAGGAGAATCCCAATCGCAGAATACCGAAGGCGGAAGATGATCTACTTGAATGACGACATAGCAGGATTCGATTGGCAGGCAGCCCTGCCACAACTCTCAGAGCAACGCCGCGAGCAGTGCCTGAAATTCAAGCATGAACTGGGACGCAAGACGTGTGCTGCCGTCTATTTGCTGTTGCGCGAGGGCCTATTGAAGGAGTATGGTATTACCGAGCCTCCCGTCTTTGAGTATGGTGAACACGGAAAACCTTACATTGCCGACCATCCTGATATCCACTTCAATATGAGTCATTGCAAGCAGGCGGCTATCTGCGTCATCAGCGACCGCCCCGTAGGTGTCGACGTGGAGAGCATCCGTCCCTATCAGGACTCACTGGTTAGATATACGATGAACGACCAAGAGGTGGAAAGAATATTAAAGGCAGAGAACCGCGATGTTGAATTCACCCGTCTGTGGACGATGAAAGAGGCGCTGCAGAAACTTTCGGGCGAGGGTATAACCAACCAGTTGAAAGACGTATTGAAAGGTGGAAAAACATTTAAAACGGTTATAAATGAAAAAAAAAGTTACATTTTTAGCGTGGTTCAATAAAAAGTTATTATCTTTGTAGGCAAAATATAGAAATAAACTTAAAAAACTGATATTATGAGATTAGACGGACGAAGAGAAAGTTCAAACGTTGAAGACAGACGTGGTATGAGTGGCGGTGCCAAGGCCGGAATGGGTATTGGCGGTATTATTATCGCTATGGCAATAGCTTATTTCACGGGTGGCAATCCCTTGGAGGCTGGCATGCAGGCAGCTCAACAGTCGATGGGTCAGAATACGGAAGTGACTGAAGGACAGCGTGAGTTTACCGCTGAAGAGCAGGAGCTGGCTAAGTTCTCGACACAGATTCTGGCTGGTACCGAGGATGTATGGACGAAGATTTTCAAGGAGAACGGTGCTACTTATCAGGTGCCTACGATGGTGCTGTATACCGATGGTACGCAGACCGCTTGTGGACAGGGCTCTGCACAAATGGGACCGTTCTATTGCTCTGGCGACCAGAAGTTGTATATCGACCTCTCGTTCTTCACCACGATGAAAAGACAGCTGGGTGCTGATGGCGACTTTGCCTATGCCTACGTGATAGCCCACGAGGTTGGACACCATGTGGAATATCTGACCGGAACCCTTCAGAAGGTACATGAGCAGATGGCTCGTCTCTCGCAGACAGAGGCTAACAAGCTCAGTGTGCGTCTGGAACTGCTGGCAGACTTCTATGCCGGCGTATGGGCACACCATGATAATAAGATGTTCCAGTCACTGGAAGATGGTGATATAGAGGAGGCTATCAATTGTGCACAGGTTATCGGCGACGACTATCTGCAGAAGAAAGCCCGTGGTTATGCCGTTCCTGAATCGTTCAACCACGGAACGTCGAAGCAGCGCATGAAGTGGTTTAAGCTTGGATTACAAACTGGCGACATATCGAAGGGTACAACCTTCCAGTGTTCCGATGCAGAATTATAAAGGCAAATAAGGAGAAACTGTTATGCTGACTACATTCAAGACTAAGGTGGTGGGCGTTGATATCCGTTCCGAGGTTACCAAGCTCGCAGTTGTTGATATTCGTGGTAATATTATCGGATCGGCTAATTTCAATACTTTAGACTATCCTGATGTCAACAACTATGTCTCTGTTCTGAGCGACCAGATAGTAACGCTGGTTGAGGCCAATGGTGGCTATGAGAATATCCGCTCGGTGGGCATCAGCGTGCCTAGTGGCAATTTCAATCTGGCGAGTATCGTCAATTCACCCAATATGCCTTGGAAGGGTGTGGTGCCTATGGCAGCCATGTTACGCGACCGTTTGGGACTGGCAGTGGCTTTGGGTAATAATGCCCATGTGATGGCTTTGGGTGAACATGCCTATGGCTCGGCTCACGGACTGACTGATTTTATCATAGTGACGATAGGCTCAGGTCTTGGCAGTTGTATTTTCAGCAATGGACGCCCTCACTTGGGCGTTGACGGATTTGCCGGCGAAGTGGGACATACCTGCGTGCGACGCGACGGACGTCAGTGTGGATGTGGCAAGAAAGGCTGTTTGGAGACTTATACCGCAGCAAAAGGTATCGTGATGACAGCCCACGAAGTGATGGACGAACGTCCAGACGTTCCTTCGCTGATGAGACAGGTGGAAATTCTGACGCCAAGGATTATCACCGAGTTCTGTGATAAAGGCGACGAGTTGGCTATTGAGACCTATCGCCGCACGGGTGAGATCTTGGGATTAGGATTAGCTAACTACGCTTCAGTCCTGAATCCGCAAGCCATTATTTTTACTGGTGGAGTTAGCCGAGCTGGCGACTGGTTGTTGAAGCCGGCCTACGAGGTATTTGAGAAATATGTGTTCCAGAATGCGGCTGGCAAGGTAGACTTTGTACCTTCCGTCATTGATGACGACTACCGCAATGTGCTGGGTGCAGCAGTTCTGGCATGGGATGTGCCGGAGTATTCATTATTCAAGTAAGAATTGAAGTTTTTATAATTGTTATCAACTGTTATTATTTAGGGATTTTGATATGATTAAAAGTATTATTAAATCCAAGGTGGTTGGTGTGGATATCAGTATCCATCGCACTACCTATGCCATTGTGGATATCAGAGGAAATATCTTGGCAGAGGATTACTTTAACACATCGGATTATCCTGATGTCAACAATTTCATGGCGCGTCTGTGCGAGTCGATATACGAAATGGTGGAGGCCAATGGTGGTTACGAGTCCATCCGTTCGGTGGGTATCAGCTCACCTAGTGCCAATGGTAAGACGGGTTGTATTGTTAATGCAGCCAATCTGCCTTGGAAGGGCGTCATTCCCCTTGCCGCTATGCTACGCGACCGTTTGGGATTGGCTGTCGGTCTTGCTAACGATGCCCATATCTCAGCGCTTGGAGAGTATGTTTATGGTGTGGCTCACGGTATGAAGGATTTCATCGTTATCAGTCTGGGTGTTGGTGTGGGCAGTTGTTTCTTCTCAGATGGTAAGGAGCATCATGGGTATGAGGGCTATGCGGGCGAGATTGGTCACTGTTTGGTATTGTCAAACGGACGTCAGTGCGGCTGCGGAAAGCGCGGTTGTCTGGAGGCCTATGTGGGTGCCAAGGGTGTAGTGCTCACTGCTCAGGAATTGATGCAGGAAAGCAATGAGCCATCGTTGATGCGCCAGGAAGCCAATCTGACACCTCTCGCCATTTACGAGATGTGTGAGCAGGGCGACAAGCTGGCCATTGAGACCTATCGCCGTACAGGTGAGATGCTGGGTATCGGATTGGCCAATTATGCCTCTATCATCAATCCACAGGCTATCATCCTGACGGGTGGTATCTCGCATGCAGGCCATTGGCTTACCGATTCTGCTGAGGAATCGTTCAACGAGAACATCTTCCAGAACATGCGCGGGCATGTGCAGCTGATGGTGTCGAAGCTCAACGATCGCGAACGCGACGTGCTTGGTGCCAGCGTGCTGGCTTGGGAACAGCCTGAATATTCGTTGTTTAAGTAATTAGGAATGAATGTAGAAAAGATAAAAGAGCTCATCAATGCTAAGCCGAACTTGAGTACCGCCCTCGGGATGGAGTTTATATCCACTCCCGAGGACGATACTTGTATGGCCCGTATGCGTGTTGACGAGCGCAACCGTCAGCCCTTCGGATTCCTGAGCGGTGGTGCCTCATTGGCATTAGCCGAGAATGTGGCAGGTGTAGGCTCGTCAGCCCTCTGTCCTGGCTGTGCCTGTGTGGGCATTGAGGTGAGTGGCAGTCATGTGAAGGCTGTGGTTGAAGGCGATACGGTGACGGCTTATGCCCGCCTGTTACATCAGGGTACTACGCTGCATGTGTGGAATGTTGATATCAAGGACACGTCGGGCGAACTGATATCCAATGTCCGTGTGACGAACTACGTGATAAAACAGAAGAAATAAAAAGAGGTGACAGAGCAGAAGGCAGACATAAACGCAGGTTACGCACTGTTCCGGCTTCCTTACGCTCAGGAGCAGATACTCATCAGGGGCTCTGTGGCTACTGTAATGTCGTGTGCTGAGCTGGGCCATTGTCAGGGCTTCGTCGTAGCCCCTTTTGCCGTCTCTCCAAAGCAACCGATACTTGTTATTCAGGCCGATTGTGTCAACAGAAGTGCTGACGGGACTTGGGCAGAACCGATGCTGCCGCTTCCCTTTATGCAGGGTGTTACCACTCAGATTTCGGAACAAACTTGTCATCTGCGCGACGACTATCACATCGACTTCCTGAATTTCCATACCCATTTGGAAAATGGCGACTTCCAGAAGCTGGTGCTCTCCAGAAGCCTCTTGATCAGTCATGACAACGCTGCTTCGCCCTATGTGCTGTTTCAGCGAGCCTGTGCCCAGTATCCGCGTATGTTTATCTCATTGGTCTATACCGAGCAGAGTGGCTTGTGGCTGACGTCAACCCCCGAAATCCTGTTGGCTGGCGAAGACTCCCAGTGGCGAACTATGGCGCTGGCAGGCACCGTGCCTTTTTCTGAACAGGTGCGGTGGGGCGACAAGAATATTCAGGAACAGCGCTATGTGGCCACCTATATCACACGCCAACTTGAACAGTTTACGACCGATTTCACTGAGCAGGGACCCTATACCGCACGTGCAGGCCATCTGGCTCATCTGCGCAGCGATTTCCATTTCTGCCTTACGGACACCCGTCGGGTAGGCGAGTTGCTGCAAGCCTTGCATCCCACTCCTGCCGTCTGTGGATTGCCCAAACAGGAGGCTTTCCAGTTTATTCAGCGCTACGAGCACCATCAGCGCAGCTATTACAGCGGCTTTATGGGTCCTTTGTTTGTTGAGGGCCATACCAACCTCTTTGTCACGCTTCGTTGCATGCAACTCTTCCACCATGCCTTCCGACTCTATGCTGGTGGCGGTCTGCTGAAAGATAGTCAGGAGGAGCTGGAATGGCAGGAGACGGAGACGAAACTTGACACAATGCGAAATATCATTCATCATGTATAGCAATAAAGAAAACGTCAATATATTAACAGCCCTGTTGGTTGAGTATGGTGTCCGACATGCTGTGGTGTGTCCTGGAAGCAGGAACTCACCCATTGTGCATAACCTGAACGAGTGTCCTGACATCACGTGCTATCCTGTAACCGATGAGCGCTCTGCAGGCTTCTATGCTTTGGGTATGGCATTGTGTGAGGCAGAGCCTGTCGCCGTCTGTGTCACCAGCGGTACAGCCTTGCTGAATCTCGCTCCTGCTGTGGCTGAAGCCTACTATCAGCACGTGCCCTTGGTGGTGATTTCTGCAGACCGCCCGCCACATTGGATAGACCAGTTGGATGGACAGACGCTGCCCCAGCCTGATGCCTTAGGGCGTTTTGTGGCTCGTAGTGTAAGTCTCCCTGAAGTATCTGATTTGGAAAGCCATTGGTATTGCAATCGCCTGATTAATGAGGCACTGCTTGAAGCCACAGGCAGATGTGAGCGACCTGTGCATATTAATGTGCCACTGTCAGAGCCTCTGTTCCAGTTCGATGTTGAAGAGCTTCCCGATGAAGGTACTACCATTCGCCGTTGTGGCATCATAGATCTTTGGGATATAGATAATAGTGGCTTGCGAGCTGACTTCTGGGATGCCAAGCGTCCGATGATTGTGATAGGGCAGAACAGGGAGACCATATTGAAGGATGGCCAGATACAACATCTGATGAAGCATGCTGTGGTGCTCTATGAACCATTAGGTAGTGATATCGGCACGACGCACTTCGATGAAGTCCTCTATGCGATGGGTGACGATGAAGGTCTGCTACCTGATTTCGTGCTCTATGGCGGACAGGTGGTCAGCAAGCGGCTGAAACAGTTCCTGCGTAAAGCCACTCATGCTGATTTCTGGGAATTATCACTTGATGGTCAACTCCACGATACATTCATGCGCACCAAAGGCGTATTGGAGAGTGGTTTCTCTAATGTGTTGATGTGGCTGGATGCTGCTGTTTCTGACACAAAAACGTGGGAGGACTATCTTGACAAGGAATTTGGCGAACTGCCAGATACGTCTGAATTCGTCAATCGATGGCAAAAAGAACTTGACAAGGTGTCACAGGTTGCAGAGACGATGGAGCCTCCCTATTCCCAGATGGCTGTCATCAAGCATTTTGAACAGCAAATGAATCAGTCTGACATACAGGCTATTATGCATTATGCCAATTCCACGGCAGTCCGTCTGGCATGTATCTATTCCACCAGTTATGTTTTCTGCAATCGAGGCGTAAACGGCATTGATGGCTCGCTCTCCACAGCGGCAGGTTTCTCTTGCATGACTGACTATCAGGTATTTTGTGTCATTGGCGACCTGAGCTTCTTCTACGATCAGAATGCGCTCTGGAACCAGAATCTGCGAGGCAACTTCCGCATCCTGCTGCTGAACAACGGCAAGGGCGGCATCTTCAACATGCTGAAGGGTTTGGAGCAGAGTCCCGTTCGCGATACTTTTGTGGCAGGCCAGCATCAGACAACAGCGGAAGGCATCTGTCAGCAGAACCGTGTGGGTTATCAGAAGGCCGTCGACATGCCGTCTATGCAGCAAGGCATCGACTGGTTGCTTACTACAGAAAGTAGTCGTCCCCTGCTACTCGAGGTGTTTACCGATGCAGCAGAGGACGAGCGTGTCTATCGCGACTATTACCGTTCGCTTAGTATTTGAATGACGAGCCACCCACAAACTCACGCATAATCGACGTTGGCGGTATCTCCTTGTCGCTCACGGGGAGGAAGAAATGGATGAACTTCAGCAGGCGGTGGGCCTCTGAGTATTCCGGACAGTTCTTGGGTACCGACGACAGGATGATTTCCGCATGCGTGCGCAGTACGGCAAACTCGATGTTGAGTGCCGAGTTAAACATCACGTCGGCTGTCTCCTGATAGGGGAATATCCACTGGTCTTCGGCATCCAGCACGTTCTTCCATTGGGCTATTGTCTCGCGGGCCGTAAATGCACCCTTGTTGTAGTCGCGTATGATGCGGCGCAGCAGTCGGTTGTCGCGTACTGGAATCCAATTGTGGTCATCCAACGATATGCTGGTCAGTGCCGAAATGTATATCTTATACTTCATGCTGTCGGGAATGTTCTTGGTCAGCAGCGGGTTCAGGGCGTGGATACCCTCAATGATGAGCACCGAGTCTCCCGCCAGCTTCAGCTTTTTGCCGTTCCATTCACGCTGTCCTGTTGTGAAGTTGTATTCCGGTATCTCCACGCGTTCGCCATTCATCAGTCGCAGCAGATGGTCCTCCAGCAGCGAGTATTCCACCGTCTCGATATTGTCGAAGTCGTAGTCGCCATTGGGCAGCTTCGGCGTGTCCACACGGTTCACGAAGTAGTCGTCCGTCGAGAACGACAGCGGGCGCAATCCGCAGGCCAGCAGCTGTACCGACAGACGCTTGCAGAATGTCGTCTTGCCCGAACTCGAAGGTCCTGTTATCAGCACCAGTCTGACGGGGTCTTTTTCACGGTGGAACCGTCTGTCTATCTCTTCCGCTATCTCCACAATCTTCTTCTCTTGCAGCGCCTCGCTTACCTGTATCAGTTCCGATGCATGACCGCGCATGATGGCCTTGTTCACGTCACCCGCATTCGACAGTCGCATAATGATGTCCCATTTCGTCTTTTCCGCAAACATCTCGAAGGTCTTGGGTTGGTCCACCTTCTCAGCCACCTGGTTCGGGTTGTTCCAGTCGGGCACCCTCAGCAGCAGACCATCTTCATATCGTTCCAGTTCCCACACCTTCAGATAGCCTGCCGATGGCACCAGCGGACCGTAGTAGTAGTCTACCGTGTCGCCCAGCGTGTAGTAGTCGCTATACACCTGTCCGCTCGTTTCCAGCAACTTCACCTTGTCCGAGAATCCACGCTCTTGGAATACGCGGATAGCCTCCTCGGTAGTGGCCTCAGTCCTACGGAACGGCATGTCCAGATCCACTATTTCCTGCATGCGCTGTTTGATTTTCGCTACATCGTCGTCCGTCAGCGTCTCGTTATTTTTTTTCTTGAAGTTGCAGTAGTAGCCACGACACAGCGAGTGCTCCACAAACAGCTTCGAGCCGGGGAATATGTCCTGCGTAGCCTTGTAGAGCACGAAGCTCAGACTCCTCACGTACACCCTGTGGCCACTGCCGGCACGGGCGTCCAGAAATTCCACGTCGCGGTTTTGAAACAATCTGAACTTCAGTCCCTGCGATGCGTTATTCACTTTTGCCGAAATGACGGGGTAGGGCAGCTTGATGTCGTCAGCAAACTCTTGATACACGTCGAGCAGCGAGCATCCCTCGGGAAAGCTCTTCGTGACGTTGTTGTTCTTACAGCGGATTTGTAGCATAGAAAAAAACTTTTGTGCAAAGATACGAATAAACGAGCAGAAAAACAAAATTTCTTTTGTTTTATTAAAGAAATGTATTATCTTTGCAGGCAAAATTCAACCCAAAACAACTAATAAACAGTCAGGATTATGAAAAGAACCGCATTATCAATCATCTTTGCCTGCTGCGCTATGGCAATGGCGGCACAGAACACCGTAAACGTAAAGTTCCAGGGAGCGAAACCAACCATCAGCGATTTTGTATGGGCACTTATCAACGCACACGACAAAGAAGCGGAGGAAGACTGCGCCGACGAATCGTTTAACGGTCTTGCATATGCGTGGAAACAGCATCACAAAGGCCGTAAGCTTGAAGAAGGGAAATCATTGACCATCGACACCAAAAACGGCTATGCTTGCTATGAGTATAGGTCGGAGTACGAGCAGACGGTGGATCTGGTCAGAGTCGAGCTATGCTACTGGAACGAGGCCGACCAGAAGCACAAGCTGTTAGCCTATAACGTGCAATGCTACAGAAACGGCAACCCCGATCACGGACAATTCGACGGCCTGATATTCTATCGCTACAACAATGCCACCAAGAAGATGACATTTGTGGAATCGCCAGGATTCGAAGTACAATTCGGAACCGGCGATGGCGGAGATGTCTCCTACGAGCTGCCACGCACGGGCAAGAACATCGTCAAGACTTCATACTGGCGCAATACAGGCAAGAAACGCCAGCAAACGTTAGTCTGGGACGGAAGTAAGTTCAGTTTAAAGTGATTAGTTTAAGATACGAAATAGAATTCGGGCTCATAGCGAGTCCGATTTTTTTTGTCTGTTAAGTGCACACGGGGACCCCGTGTGCACTTGTTGTGTTTTAATTGAGTAGGTGCCTCATTCTTACTTCCAGGGATTGTCGTAAGCCACAGGACCGTTCTCGAGTTTCTGGCACACGATTTCAATCTCCTCGTAGTGCTGCTGTCCGTCTTCCCACTTCTCCACGTAGTTCACACAGTAGCAGTTGGTACCCTTCAGCTCCTTCATGGCTGCGCCGTCTACGGTATTCACAAACTTCACTGAGAAGTCGCGGGGGCTCGTAGGATCGAGCATCCATGCTATCAGTTCGTTGTTGCCATCGTTCATGGCCTTCACGCGTACTGTCACCTTGCCGCCACGGGGGATACCTGAAATCTGTCCCTCCTTATCGGTAGCCTGTTCAAACTTATAGTCAACCATCATTACCTCGCGTGCTGCGAAATCCTTTATTTCCAGGGTTACTGGTGTTACATTCTCTGCCATAATATCTTTCCTTTCTATATTTTAATTCTTAACTCTTAATTCTCACTTCTCATCTTTCATTTTTCATCATGCCCAGTCGTTTTCATATTTAACGTTACCGAACTCAATAGCCTTACAAGTGATTGTGATTTCTTCAAAGTGTCCCATCTTGTCCTCCCACTTCTCTTCGAAGTCAACGCAGTAGCCGTTGGTGAACTTGATGCTCTTCATCTCCTTGTTCGTCTTGGTCTCAAGGAACTTGATCTCGCCGTTCTTCGGAAGACTGCGTTCCGTCATCCATGCCAGCAGGTCGGGTGTTCCGTCGTTCAGAGCTTTTACGCGAACTGTGATCTTGCCACCGCGTGGGATGCCTGCCATCTGTCCCTCTACGTCTGTTGCCTGATTAAACTCGTAAGTCACCATCAGAACTTCTCTCTCTTTGTAACCGTCGATTGTCATCGATACTGGAGTCTTTGCCATAATTTTTTCCTTTCTTATATTTTTAATGTTATACCTTTTTTTATTTTTAATACTATTTTTTTGTTTGTCGTTCAGAACCCGTTTGTTCCCTTTGACAATGCAAAGGTAAGACGTTTTTTCTCTCCTTCCAACTTTTTTTTTATCTTTCTCCTCAGTTTGTATGGACAGAAATCCCCATCATGGACAAATCGGTGAAAACACCCACGATTCCTGTCCAGAGTATGCGTTTTTTCTATAATTATAAGCGCTACGACCCTGAATTTCCAATTCTGAAGTCCGTGGTTCGATGTTTTAAAAACTGATCTCTGAGATCTCTAAGAACATGACAACATTACAATTTATCTAATATTCGGGTTCACCATTTGGTGGGCTCGTTTTTTTGTTGTACCTTTGACGGCAGAAACTATAGATGATGAAGAATATGGAAAAAAGAGAATGGAAAGAGATTACGAAATTCGAAGAGATACGCTTCGAAGAGTATCAGGGTATCGCGAAGATCACTATCGATAGGGCCCGCTATCGTAACGCGTTTACACCTAGGACGACGCTGGAGCTGAGTCAGGCGTTTGCCATGTGTCGCGAGATGCAGCAGATCAGAGTGGTGCTGCTGACGGGTGCCATGTCGGAAGTGCCCGAGGGCAAGACGCTGGCCGACGTGAAGCATGCCTTCTGCTCGGGTGGCGACATGCACGTGAAGGGACGCGGCGGATATATAGATGACGAGGGGGTGCCCCGACTGAGCGTGCTCGACGTGCAGATGCAGATACGCCGACTGCCGAAACCCGTGATAGCGATGGTGAACGGCTATGCCATAGGTGGTGGCCACGTGCTGCACCTGGTGTGTGACCTGACGATAGCCTCGGAGAATGCCATCTTCGGACAGACGGGACCCAAGGTAGGCTCGTTTGATGCCGGCTTTGGATCTAGTTATCTGGCCCGCATCGTTGGTCAGAAGAAGGCCCGCGAGATATGGTTCCTGTGCCGTCAGTATACCGCCAAGGAGGCTGAGGAGATGGGTATGGTGAACAAGGTGGTGCCCATAGACCAGTTGGAGGACGAGTGTGTGGCATGGGCCGAGGTGATGATGGAACGGTCGCCTATAGCCCTGCGCATGATCAAGGCAGGTCTGAATGCGGAACTGGACGGGCAGGCCGGTATTCAGCAGTTGGCGGGCGATGCCACGATGCTCTACTATTTCTTGGACGAGGCGCAGGAAGGCGGCAAGGCTTTTCTGGAGAAGCGTAAACCCGACTTCGAACAATATCCGAAGATTCCATGAAGATAACGATAGAGGAGCGGGTGCTGCATTTTAAACAGCCTGCAGGAACCAGCCGTGGGGTGTATACGGAGCGCAGGATATGGCTGCTGCACATGACGGAAGACGGCAGGAAGGGTGTGGGGGAGTGTGCCCCGCTGCCCCAATTGAGTTGTGACGACAGGGCTGACTATATCGACTTGCTGCGCAGATTCTGCGACGAGGTGGAGCGGACGGGCGAGATACCCTACGAGGCGCTGCGCGACTATCCCTCGATGCTCTTTGGGCTCGAGACAGCGCTACGTTCTTTACAATTCTCTCACCTCTCACCTCTCACCTCTCACCTCTTGTTCGATACGCCATTCAGCCGTGGCGAGGAGGGTATCCCCATCAACGGACTGGTATGGATGGGCTCATTCGACGAGATGAGCCGGCGCATAGAACAGAAACTGGAACAGGGTTTCAGATGCGTGAAGCTGAAGATAGGCGCTATCGACTTCGACGCCGAGCTGGAGCTGGTCAAGCAGATACGCAGCAGGTTCGGACGCAACGACGTAGAGCTGAGAGTGGACGCCAATGGTGCCTTCAGTTACGAAGAGGCGCTCTATAAGCTGGAACTGCTGTCGCAATATGCACTGCACAGCATAGAGCAACCCATCAAGGCCAGACAGTGGGCATGGATGTCTGAACTATGCCGCGAGTCGCCACTGCCCATAGCGCTGGACGAAGAGCTGATAGGCGTGAACGATCCCGACCAGAAGCGCCAGATGCTGAACATTATCCGTCCTCGATACATCGTCCTGAAACCATCGCTGCACGGCGGTATGGCGGGATGCAGGGAATGGATAGACATAGCCCGCAGCATGCAGATAGGAACGTGGATTACGTCGGCACTGGAGAGCAACATTGGACTGAACGCCATTGCGCAGTTTGCGGCAGAGGTGTACGGCCCGCATATCAAGATGCCGCAAGGACTGGGCACGGGTCAGCTGTTTACCGACAATATTGAGATGCCGCTGGAGATACGCGGTGATAAACTGTGGATGGTGTGACACTGGAAGAATTCCTGGAGGAGTGGAATAACGACTCACCCTTCGTGCATGTGCAGACAAGCGGCAGCACGGGGACGCCCAAGGCGATGATGGTGGAGAAGCGGCGCATGCTGAACTCGGCCCGCATCACATGCGACTTTTTGGGACTGAAGGCTGGCGACACGGCGCTGCTCTGCATGTCGCTGGACTATATAGCTGGCAAGATGATGGTGGTGAGGGCGCTGGAGCGAGGCTTGAAGCTGATAGCCGAAGAGCCCAGCGGACACCCTTCATGGGATGACGACATCGTTTTTGCAGCGATGGTGCCTTTGCAGGTCTATAATCTTCTACAGACGGAAGAAGGGTGCCAACGATTGATGAAGATACACCACCTGATCATAGGAGGCGGAGCTATCGATGAAGCCTTGGAACAGGCATTGCAGCACTTCTCGAATGCCGTATGGAGCACGTATGGCATGACGGAGACACTGTCGCACATAGCCCTACGCCGACTGAACGGCGAGGCGCGCAGCCTGTGGTATACGCCATTCGATGGGGTAGAGGTGAGGCAGAATGACGACGGTTGTTTGGTCATCAATGCGCCAGCCGTCAGCGACGGGGTGTTGGTGACCAACGACATCGTGGAGATGGACGGTCGCAGGTTTCGTGTCCTGGGGCGCAAGGACAACGTGATATGCTCGGGCGGCATCAAGATACAGGTGGAGGAGGTGGAGCGGTTGCTGAAGCCTCACGTGCACGTACCTTTTATTATTACGCGAGCGAAGGACGAACGGCTGGGTGAGCGTGTGGTCATGATGACGGAAGGAGGCGACAAGGCACAGATGGAGAGCCTATGCCGACAGGTGTTGCCCCGCTATTGGCAACCACGGGCTTACGTCACAATAGACCGTCTGCCGATGACTGAAACGGGAAAACCCGCCCGTCGGGAAGCAGAGCTGAAGGCCGCACAATTGCTGACAGAATAAAGGCGGGGTCCATCCTCACGAATAGACCCCACCACGGTTGTTAGTAATTAAAAATAGGTAGTAGTAGCTCTTAGAATTCCCTGTAAAAATCCAGAGCTTCCTTTATTTCTTCTTCCGTCGCCGTCTGGTTGATGCGGATGTCACCGATCGCACCCAGCAGCGTGAAATTAATAGTCTGACCGGTATTCTTCTTGTCGTGATGCATCAGTTCCAGCAGTTGCGGATAGTCGTCGCAGGTGATGGCCATACGTCCGTAGTTCTCCTTGATCATATTGACGGTCTGACGCATCTTGTCCTGTGGGAATCCCGTCTTGACAATACTCAGGTAGAGTTCGACCACCAAACCGTAAGCCACAGCATAGCCATGCAGGATGGGACGGCGCTGAAGAGCCAGCGACTCGAAGGCGTGCCCGGCAGTATGACCTAAGTTCAGCGCCTTGCGCAGCCCCTGTTCGTGAGGGTCCTCGGTGACGATGCGCTGCTTGACAGCAACACTGTCGGCAACCATCCGGCCCAGCGTATCGAGAGACTGCTGATTGTCTGGTTCATAATTCAGATGCTCCGCCCACATCGCCTCGTTGCTGATGAGACTATGCTTGAGCATCTCGGCATAGCCCGACAGCAGGTTTTCGCGATCGAGGGTACGTAGGAAAGTGGTGTCGAGAATGACGGAATGGGCATTGTTGAACACGCCGATCTCGTTTTTCAGACCGCCGAAGTTGATACCCGTCTTGCCACCCACTGAGGCATCGACCATAGAGAGCAGCGTGGTAGGTATATTAATATAGGTGATGCCCCGCTTGAAGGTGCTGGCAGCAAAACCGCCCAGATCAGTCACCATGCCTCCGCCCAGATTGACCATCAGCGAATGGCGCGTGGCACCCATACGCTGCAGATTACTCCACACATGGCTCAACGATTCCAGCGTCTTGTTGGCATCGGTGCTGCCAATGGTGATGACCTCAGCTCCCAGCATGCACTGGAAGCCGCTGATGACGGGCAGACAGAGCTGGGCAGTGGTGTCGTCAGTCAGCACAAACAACTTGTCGTGCGGACATTCTGCAATAGCATCAGAGAGTGATTGCTGCAGGTTACGGGATATGATGACCTTCTGTTGCTCCATAAAAACAGCTGCAAAATTAAGTAAAATTTATGAAAAACGTATAGAAAATAAAGATAAATGAAGAAAAAGTGAACATTTTGTGCTATTTCCTTTAAACTTTCTGTAACTTTGTGCGTCAAAATAAGCAAAAATGTAAATAGCAAAAATTAATAAACCTCAAAAAAAGATGAGACGCGTTAGTATTTTATTTCTATTTTTCTTATTATCAACGCTGGTCACATGGGCACAGCGCCAAGTGACAGGAACAGTGATTGAGAGCGAAACTCAAGACGCAGTGGCATCTACCACAGTGAAGCTCTTAAAGACAGACAGTACTTATGTAGCTGGTTGTTTGACGGATTTAGACGGACATTTCCGTGCTAAAGCTCCAGCAGCAGGTAAGTATATCCTGCAGATTACCTGTGTGGGATTCAAAACCTACACCAAGCCTATCACCGTAGGCAACGACAAGGACCTGGCTTTGGGTACCATCAAGTTGGAGCCTGATGCTATTATGCTGAAGAACACGGTGGTGACAGGTCATGCCGCCAAGGTGACGCTGAAGGCCGACACCTTCGTATATAATGCTGCCGCATTCCGTACGCCAGAAGGTTCGGTGGTTGAGGAACTGGTGAAACGACTGCCGGGTGCTGAAGTGAGCGACGATGGTACAATCAAGATTAACGGTAAGCAGGTGAAGAAGATATTGGTAGACGGAAAGGAGTTTATGACGGGTGACACGAAGACCGCCATGAAGAATCTGCCCACCAATATCATCGATCGCATCAAGGCGTATGATAAACAGAGCGATATGGCTCGCGTCTCGGGTATTGAGGACGGTGAAGAAGAAACCGTGCTCGACTTTGGCATCAAGGCAGGTATGAACAAAGGTGTCATGCTGAATGCCGACGTAGCCGCTGGTACTGAGCATCGCTATGCAGGACGTATATTCGGCGGTGTGATGAAGGACGACATGAAGATGTTCCTGATGACCAATGCCAACAACACCAACGATATGGGATTCCCTGGTGGAGGCGGCGGTGGTCGTTTTGGGGCAGGACGTCAGGGCCTGAACGCTAACAAGATGGCGGGTGTGAACTTCAACTACGAAAAGACGGATAAGTTGAAGGTTGACGGTAGCGTGCGTTGGAATCATGGTGATGGCGACACATTCTCGAGAGGCAACAGCGAGACATTCTTCAGTGGCACGACATCGTCGTTTGGCAACAGCAGAAACCAGAATTTCTCGCGTTCGAACTCATGGAACGGTCAGATGCGACTGGAGTGGCAACCCGACTCGATGACCAACATTATGTTCCGTCCAAACTTCTCGTATAGCTCAAACGACGGAGAGAGTCTGAGCTATAGCGCCACATTCGACAGCGATCCCTACCAGTACAGCAAAAATCCGCTGGATGATGTTTTCGAGATAGCTAAAAAGTATGGCATCGTTAAGAACTACAGTTATAATAATGGTGTCAACTATAGCGATTCGAAGAGTCTGCGTGGTATGTTGCAGTTTAACCGCCGTCTGAGCAACAACGGACGTAACATTACCCTGCAGGTGAACGGTAACTGGGGTAAGGGTACCAGCAAATCGATATCTAACAACACGGTACACTATTTCCAGCTGGTCGATCCTATCACCCTTCAGCCTATTGACTCTACCTATCAGACAAATCGCTACAACCTAACTCCGCAGGACAATTGGGGCTACTCGCTGCGTGTGAACTATAGTGAACCTATTGCCAATCGCGTATATCTGCAGTTTGGCTATCGTTATCAGTACAGCTTCACCAAGAGTGACCGCAAGACCTATAGCCTCCTGGATGTCGACTATTCGGACATCATACCTGTTTATCGTAATTTTGACACATACCTCTCAAGGCTTGCCCAACCGCTCGACAACTATATGGACCAGATGCTGAGTAAGAAGTCGGAGTATAAGAACTTCACTCACACTGCTGAGGTGATGCTGCGCATTGTGCGTAAGTCGTATAATTTCAATGTCGGATTCCAGGTTATTCCGCAATCGTCGGAGTTCTCCTATAAATATATGGGAACTGACACCATTACGAAGCGTAATGTGACCAACTTTACCCCAACGCTTGATTTCCGTTGGAAGAAGTCGCAGACAGGACAGCTGCGCTTTACCTATCGTGGTAATACCAGCCAGCCATCAATGAGCGATCTGCTTGATATCGTCGATGACAGCAACCCTCTGCGTATTACACGTGGTAACCCAGGACTGAAGCCTTCGTTCACACAGAACTTCCAATTGTTCTATAACGACTATTTCACTAAGCACCAGCGTGCTGTCATGACGTTTGTCAACTTCAGTACTACCAGCAATTCAGTATCAAACAAGACGACCTACGTGGCTGAGACGGGTGGAACCATCACACGTCCGGAGAATATCAACGGTAACTGGAATGCCAATGCAGGATTTATGTTTAACACGGCTATCGACTCAGCAGCCTATTTCAATGTCAATACGTTCACCAACCTGAGCTATAACCACAACGTGGGTTACGTCAGCGTGGATATGAATGCTGATTCGGAGAAGAGTGTTACCAAGTCGCTGGGTATTGGCGAGCGTATTGCCGGTAGCTATCGTAACGAGTGGATAGAATTCGAACTGAACGGTTCGGTCAACTACACCCGTTCACGCTCGGAGCTGCAGCCTAACAACAACCTCGATACATGGCAGTTCTCTTATGGTGGAATGATTGGCGTGACGGCTCCTTGGGGTACACAGCTGACCACAAACATGAATATGCAGAGCCGTCGTGGATACAGAGATGAGTCGATGAATACCAACGAGCTGATATGGAATGCACAGATTTCGCAGAGTTTCCTGCGTGGTAATGCTCTGACACTCTCGCTGCAGTTCTATGATCTCCTGAAGCAGCAGTCAAACGTCAGCCGTGTTATCAGTGCTATTCAGAGCAGCGAAACACACTATAACGCTATCAACAACTATGCAATGCTCCACGTCATCTATCGTTTGAACCTCTTTGGAGGTGGCTTTGGCGGAGGCCGTGGTGGTTTCGGAGGTCGTGGAGGTCGTGGAGGCGGCTTCGGAGGCCCTGGTGGTGGCTTTGGTGGAGGCCGCGGCGGACGTGGTGGTGGATTTGGCGGCGGACGCCCAGGAAGATTTTAGTCTTCCTGGCGGTCGTCGATATGATTACCCTCAGTAGGCGCCATTTCCTCTTCGAAGTCGGTAATACCAGCCTTCACGAGGATGTTATACCACTGGATGAGCTTCTTGATATGACTGTTCTGTACACGGTCCTGATCCCACTCGGGAAGCACCTTTGAGAAATAGTCGTGAAGTTCCTTGGGAGTAGCTTTCTTGAAGTCGACACTTGAGGGCTTGCCGCCTTCAAGATTGCGCATAGCAGCGAGTACCGTCATCAGAGGGACATCCTCTGTCTCAGTAAACATAGCGATATCTGCCAGTGATGTGATACGGTCGGTGCCAAAAGCTGGCAGGCGCTTGTGGGTGTCGTCGAGAGCCTCGACAATAAGACTGTTGGCTGCACGCGATACTAATTTGTAGAGTCCCGGTTTGCCCGAGATGGCTAAAATAGTCTGTTTCATTGTTTCTTTTCTTTTTTTGTTATGTCGTTATTTCGATATGTCGTTATTTCGATGCCTGGTTTAACTCTGTTAAGAGTCGTTCTATTTGGGAATCGATGTCTTCCACACCGTCGTTGATGATTTCGTAGTGGGCCCGCTTGCGGACTTCCTCTTGGGGCCACTGGCGCTGCATCCACTCAAGCACCTTCTCACGGCTAATGCCGTCGCGCTGCATGACACGCTGGATGCGTATCTCCTCAGGGGCTGTGACTACAACCACACGGTCTACTAATTGGACAATGCCCGACTCGAAGAGAATGGCACTCTCCATCCACTGCTGTCCGCTCTCCTCGAAGTCGCGAAACACAGCAGGATGCACGATGCGGTCTATGGCTTGGGCATGAGCCTCACTCTGTAGCAGATACTGAGCTACAGCCGCCTTGTTCAGCTGGTCGTCAATATACGTATGTGGACCTATGAGTGCCGTAAGCTGTTGGCGGATGATGGGCGATGTGCGAATCAGTCGCTTGGCAGCTCGATCGCAATCATATACCTCGATGCCGAAGGCGTTAAGCCGTCGGCACACGTAGCTCTTGCCCGATCCGATGCCCCCCGTGATGCCTATTTTCATTCTTCTTCGATGAGATAGTCAACCTGTTTGGTATCGAGAGTAGCACGGCTGATACCATGAGGAACGGTGCGGAGATAGATGTTGCACTTGTCGGACGAACGTTGCTGAATTTCCAGATAATCAGCCACTACGACAAACTGTTCAGGGCGCAAGAAGCGAATCTGACTGACGCCTGCCACGAAATGTACCTTCACCTTAGCAGGGAACGTTCGCAGCGTCTTGCCCTCAGGCAGGTTCAGGCACTGGATGGGTACACCCTCAATCACTTCCTCCGTCAGCACATCGGTCTGGAATCCAATACGAACATGCTCTGGCACCACCTTGACATCGTTAGGGTGCGACAGACGGCAGTCGATGTGTAATGTGTCACGGAAACCTACACAATTCAGTGGTTCCGTGTAAATGACTCGGATACTGTCCAGTTTTTCGCGTGATGCATAGATGTCGACACTGTCTGGCTGATAGTCGACATGCGAGAGGAAATAAAGCTGTTCAGGAATGACGCGACCTGCCCAACGCACGGGTACACGCTTGCGCTCACCATTATTATAGAAAAACTCCAAGCGCTCAGGCTTGATGGTAGACACCTTGCTTGATGTCACCAGCAGTTGTTCAGCCATACGCTTCACGTCGTTGGCAGATACGATGCCGCCACCGTTGCCTCGGTCGTAGTTCTTGAAATTGAGTTTGATAGTGGGCAACTTGCTGCCATAGAGATAGCCCATCAGCACCCAGCCTTTATCCTTGACGGTGATACGGATGGTATCCGTCTCCGACGATGTGAGCACCACGTTCTTTGGAACATTAGTGATACGGACAGGTACTTTCAGCTCTTTCTCATAGGTCTCGTTAAGTGTCATGAACAGCCAGAAGATGCCTGAAAGCAGGAGAAAGAACAAGAACACCAGAAATTGCTTGTTCAAGTTACTGAACAAGAAAATCTTGATAGTCTTATATATGCTCTTAAAATTCACCTCTTCCTTCTTACATCTTACATCAGCCCTCTGACATCTTACTTCTGAGCAGGAGTGCTGGTATTGTCCTTAAAGACGCAGCCCTTGTCGACCTTAACGATCACACCATCGGCAATCTTCACATCGATCATGCCATTGGCCAGGTCGATTTTCTTCACGGTGCCATAGATGCCACCACTGGTAAACACCTGCATACCCTCCGTCAGCGAGTTCTGGAAATTCTGAATCTCCTTCTGACGTTTCTGCTGAGGCTTGATCATGAAGAAATACATGATGGCAAAGATTGCTACCATCATAATCAGGAAACTGGTCATGCCACCACCGCCCTGAGCGGCTTGTGCGGCTAAAATAATCTGTGTCATAAATTGTATTGTTTCGTTATTACTTTATTTCGTTATTATTGTCTGTCGTCCATGTGCTTCAGAAGTCTGCCTGTACGAATGAGATGACGAGCTATGGCATCGAGCATGCCGTTAATATAGCCGGCACTGCGAGGGGTAGAGTAGAGCTTGGAAATCTCTACATACTCATTGATAGTGACATTGACAGGAATGCTGGGGAACGACATCATCTCGGCAATAGCTATCTGCATGATAACAATATCCATATAGGCCAGACGTGAAAAATCCCAGTTGTGAGATGCCTCGCTCATGTAGTGCTGATATTCGTCGGCATTCATAATGGTCGAACGGAACAGCTTGCGGGCATACTCCTTATCCTCTTCGTTGTCGTATTCGGGCAACAGTTCTTGGCGAGCCTCATTCTTCTCCTCAAAACGCTTGATGGTCTTCAGCACGAAGGTGTCGACCACCTCCTTGTCGTCGTTCCAATAAAGACTTTGGTCTTCCAAAAGGGCATCCAGGTCGTTATTGTTCTGAATGAGCGTACGATAAATCTTGCGCCACAACTCACGGTCGGCTTCGTAGCTGTCTTCGCCAGATGCCATATAGTCTTTGTATATCTCACTCTCTGTAATCTGCTGGTATAGCTTCTTCAGAAATTCAGGATGCTCCTCATCCCAATTCTTCTTTTGAGTCTCCAGAAAATCGTTGAGCATGTGGTTTTCCTCCAGCTGCATAGCAAAGCGGTTGTAGGCAAACTTCTGCGATGGTTGTGCAGTGCCCTCTCTCTCGGCTTTGGCCTGAGCCACTTCCAAATGACGGCGCGACTCGTGGGTAATACCTACGATGAGTGCGAGCAGATAATTATATAAATCGTAGGCTTTTGACAGGCTGAAGAGCAGTTCTTTTTCGGCCGTGTCAATGTTCTTACTACCGTTTTGATAGTACGCATAGGTTAACTGTACAGTCTTAATCCTGATGAGTTCTCTGTTAATCATATTCTACTTTCTTATTCGTTTTTGATACTCTTATCGAGGTGCAAAGGTACGAAAAAAAGTGAAAAGTGAAAAGTGAAAAGTGAAAAAATTGCTGCCTCTATCATTATTTTTGATATTTTCTTGTTGCTTTAAAGTTTTTTTAGTACCTTTGCACCCGCTTTTCGCATCGTGTGATGGTGAATTAAGCAAAAAGTACTTAATTTTAGAGTAACACATTTATTAATTATGAAAGAGATTAACGTAACCGGTCAGAAGCGCACCGACACAGGCAAGAAAGCCTCTAAGCTGCTTCGTAAAGAGGGTATGATTCCCTGCAATCTGTATGGTGAGAAGAAGGGTGAGAACGGTCTGCCCGAGGCTTTTGCATTTGCAGCTTCTATGGCTGAGCTCCGCAAGGCTGTCTACACTCCCCATGTATATGTTGTCAATCTGAACATCGACGGCACTGAGCACAAGGCTATCATCAAGGAGCTTCAGTTCCACCCAACTACCGATGCTCTGTTGCACGCTGACTTCTTCGAGATTAACGAGACCAAAGCTATCACTGTTGGTATTCCTGTCAACCTCACTGGTCACGCTCAGGGTGTTCGCGATGGTGGTCGTCTGGCTCTGTCTATCCGTAAGATCAACGTAACAGCTCCTTACAAGAATATTCCTGAGAAGCTGGACATCGACGTTACCGATCTGCAGCTGGGTAAGGCTATCAAGGTTGGCTCACTGAGCTTCGAGGGTCTGGAGATTGCTACTTCTAAGGAAGTTATCGTATGCTCTGTGAAGGCTACTCGTGCTTCTCGTTCTGCCGCTGCTGAGGCTGCCGCTGAATAAGTTAAGAGTTAAGAATTAAGAGTTAAGAATTAACTTTGGACAAGTACTTAATTGTTGGTTTGGGAAATCCTGGCGACGAATACGCCGAGACCCGCCACAATACAGGATGGATGGTATTGGACGCTTTTGCTAAGGCGTCCAATATCGTTTTTGAGGATAAGCGCTACGGCTATGTAGCCGAAACCTCGCTGAAGGGCAGAAAGGTCTTCCTGCTCAAGCCTACGACGTATATGAACCTGAGTGGTAATGCTGTACGTTATTGGATGAACAAGGAGAATATCGAACAAAGCCGTCTGCTGGTGATCAGTGACGATGTGGCTATCCCCGTCGGCCAGTTCCGCCTGAAGGCCAATGGCTCGAATGGCGGGCATAATGGCTTGGGACATATCCAGCAACTCATAGGTCAGCAATATGCTCGTCTGCGCATGGGCATTGGCAACGACTATCCCGTTGGTTCTCAGATAGACCACGTGCTGGGCCGTTTCCCTGCTGAGGAACTGGAGAAGTTGCAGCCAGCCATCAACCTGGGCGTCGATATTATCAAGAGTTTTGTCTTGGCGGGTATCGACATCACGATGAATCAGTATAACAAGTTGGGTAAGGGAAAATGAACGAAGCTCGTATTGACAAATGGCTGTGGGCTGCTCGTATCTTCAAGACGCGAAGCATTGCTGTCGATGCCATCAAGAATGGACGTGTCACCATTCAAGGCATGAACGTCAAACCCTCGCGTATGGTAAAGGAGGGCGAAGTGGTCAGTGTGCGTAAGCCGCCTGTAACCTATTCGTTTAAGATTCTGAAAACCATCGAACAGAGGGTAGGGGCCAAGCTTCTGCCTGAGATTTATGAGAATGTGACACCTGCCGACCAATATGAACTGCTGGAGATGAATCGCATCAGCGGATTTGTGAATCGTCAGCGTGGCACAGGTCGACCTACCAAGAAAGACCGTCGTGCTTTGGACGATTTCGTAGGTCCTTCGCTCGAAGGTTTCGATGATGGCTTCGATTGGGACGATGATGACGACGATGAGGAATAAGGATAAGTGATAGGCGTATGTTACTTGATATTTTCTTGATTGTGTTTGGTGTGGCGATGGTGCTCTATGGTGCCGACCGTTTGACGGAGGGTGCTTCAGCACTGGCCAGACGTATGAATGTGCCTGAAATCATTATCGGACTGACCATTGTGGCAGCTGGCACATCGGCTCCAGAACTGTTTGTCAGCCTGGTGTCGGCCCTGAAGGGAACGCCCGATCTGGCTGTTGGTAATGTGGTGGGTTCCAACACCATGAATGCGATGCTCATTGTTGGATGTGCTGCTCTGGTGGCTCCTATGACCATCAGCAAGTCGACAGTCAAGAAAGATATTCCTTTCTCTGTAGCAGCTTCTGTATTGCTTATCCTGATAGCTGTTGACAGCTTTCTGGGACGCATCGATGGCATCATCTTGCTTTTGGGCTTTGCCATCTTCATGATCTATACCCTCCGACAGGCCAAGAACGGCAAACAGGAGAGCAACGTAGAGGTAAAGTTGGAGAATCCCTGGCTCAGTGGCTTCTTTGTATTGCTGGGACTGGGCTTGCTCGTTGTTGGCAGTAATCTGTTTGTCAGCTCTGCCTCTCATGTGGCAATGGCTTTGGGTATCAGCGAGGGTGTCGTAGGACTGACGGTCGTCGCAGGAGGCACATCGCTGCCAGAACTGGCTACCAGTGTGGTAGCAGCGCGCAAGGGACAATCGGCTATTGCCATTGGCAACGTCATTGGTTCCAACGTCTTTAATATTCTGCTGATTCTGGGACTTACGGCCACCATCAGTCCTCTGCAGATAGAAGGCGTCACCACGCTCGATATCGCCGTGATGCTCATCTCTGTATCGCTGGTTTGGCTGTTCTCCTTCACCCGTTACACAGTGGAACGCTGGGAAGGAGCGTTACTCGTTATCCTTTATCTGGCATATCTGGGGCATATGATTGCTACTTTGTAATCATACACCCCTTACTTACCCAGATATTTCGACTCCAGATAGTTTTGGAACGTCTCTTTATATAGGTCACCTATAGGCAGATAGGTGTCCTTATCCATGATGACTCTGTTCTTGTTCACCTCCTGAATCTTTGTCAGATTGATGATGTATGAACGGTGTATGCGCATAAAATAGTCGGGCAGCCGTTCCTCCATCTTCTTCATCGACAGCAAGGTGACAATGGGTTTTGGCTCGCTCTCCAGATGTACCTTCAGATATTCGCTCATAGCTTCTACGTAGCGTATATCGCTGATGCTCACCTTGACAATGCGGTATTCCGTTTTCAGGAAGATGGTGTCGTCTGCTGGTGCGTCAGCGGTACTGCCACTGACTACGGGACTGCTGGCTACATTGTTCTCCAGGCGTTCCTTCAATCTGTTGGCAGCGCGCTGGAAATCCTGTAGTCCAAAGGGTTTTAGCAGATAATCTACTGCGTTCACCTTGAATCCCTCGACCGCATATTCCGCATAGGCTGTGGTAAACACCACGAGTGGTGGCACGCTGAGCGATTTGATGAAGTCCATACCGTTCAGGTCGGGCATGTTGATGTCGCAGAAGATGGCATCTACCGTTTCCTGCTGTAAAAACTCACGGGCCTCGATGGCACTCTGACACTGGGCTGCCAGTTCCAGAAAAGGCACCTTACCTATATATGCTGTAATCTGCTGAAGAGCCAGGGGCTCATCGTCAATGGCTATGCAACGTATCATGTGAGGGGTATTGTTAATTCAACATTGTAGACGTCTGCTTCGTCCTGTATATTTAGCGTATAGTTGTTGTCATAGAGTAAATTTAAACGTTGTTTGATATTCTTCAGTCCTACGCCGCCTTTCTCCTCGTTGGGCTTGTCGGCCTTTGAGTTGCGACATGTGAAATCCAGCTTTTGATTGTTGACAGTCACTCTGACGTCGATAAACGAGTCGTGCTGGTATGATATGCCGTGCTTGAAGGCGTTTTCGATAAAGGTGATGAGCATCAGTGGCGGTATCAGCTTGTCAGGCACCTCCTGAGGCAGCTCTACGCTAATCCTTACCTTGTCAGTATAGCGTAGTTTCATCAGTGTGATATAGTGGCGTATGAAGTCGAACTCGCGTGATAGAGGTACTCCCTTCTTGTCGCCTTCGTACAGCACAAATCGCATCATCTTCGACAGTTCCAGTATCGTGTCTTTAGCCTTCTCAGGGTCTATGTCCACCAGTGCATGGATGTTGTTCAGCGTGTTCATGAAGAAATGTGGGTTGATCTGATATCTCAGATACTCCAACTGCTGCTCCAGGTTCTCCTTCTCCAGTTTCAACAGTCGCTTCTGGTCGTTACGGCTTCTGAAGTAGAACTTGATGCCCAGATTCATGCCGCACATGAGGACGACGACGACGATGGCCACAATATCCCGTTCGCCAAAGAATACGGGTGGTTTCTTTTCCATCATCTTCTCCCTGAACTCAGGTGGCGGCTGGTGATCAAAGTCTCTGTCTATAGGTCTGGGTCCTCTCTGCTCCATTTCGTGTGGCCTGTGTCTGCGCATGTGGTCAGGATGATTGTTGCATTGGAATACGGTAAACAGTCCTATCATGCAGAGCGTCAGCAACCCATACATCCACCGCTTGTTCCTATGTACCAGCAGTGGCGCCAGGATGAAGTTATGAACAAGGAAGATGAGCAGATAGATGGCAAAATGGCGCCATACCATCAGCACTTCTGCCCAGTTGAATTCAATGTCCTGATTGCTGATGGTGCGTACATACAGACTCATGACGGGTGCTGCGAAGAGTATTCCCCACAGCACAGCGTAAGCCGTATTTTCGTACTTCGACTGATTCTGCATCCAATACATAAAACGCAGTTTCTTTGTTTTTATTGTGTTGCCGTTCTTCTTGCTAAGTCCGTTCATAACTGGTGCAAAGGTACACAGAAAAAGCCGGCTCGTGAAAATTTTTCAGCGAACCGGCTTGTTTATTCAGTGAATCAGAAAGACTTTACAGTCCTAAGCCCTTCTTGACCTGGTCGGCAGCATTGTCAACAGCCTCGTTAGCCTTCTGCTTGGCAGCATCCTTGGCGTTGTTGGCAGCATCAGTAGCAGCATTTACGGCAGCGTCCTTAGCATTCACGGCAGCGTCTACAGCAACATCCTTAGCGCTGGTAGCAGTGCTGTCTACAGCATTCAGGAATCCGCTGACGATGTTAGCAGGCTCGATAGAGGTCACAGCACTTACAGCAGCTGCAATGGCACCGTTCTCACCAGCTACTTCCTTAATCTTGTCGGCGTTCTCCTTCAGGAAGTTCTGCACCTTTGCCACATACTCCTTAGCCACCTCTGGGTTCTCCTTAATCAGCGAAGCAATCTTCTCCTTGATGGTAGCCAGAGTCTCCTGCAGCTTGTTGGCATCCTTAGCCTCCAACTGCTCAGTCAGTGCGCTGATGGTAGCATTTGCAGCCTCGCCAGCCAGCGAGTCAACGATAGCCACAGAGTCAACGGCTTCAGCCTGCTGAGTCTTGTTCCCACACGATGCGGTAAATCCGATGGCAGCTACAGCCATCACTGCTAAAACAATCTTCTTCATAATTTTTCTTTCTCCTTTTATTAAAAATGAATGTTTAGTGGTTCTCTCAAAACCGGTGGCAAATTTACACCTTTTCTTCATTCGTTGTTCTTTTGCCCCTCGTTTTTTGTGAATTTTTAAACATTCACTTCAGCAGCAGTTCCACAGGGCAGTGGTCAGATCCCAGCACCTCCGTGTGTATCTTGGCATCGGCTATCTGCGGCCTCAGGCGCTCTGATGTAACGAAATAATCGATGCGCCATCCAGCATTCTTCTGGCGGGCCTGGAACCGGTACGACCACCACGAATAGGTCACCTGCTCAGGATACAGCGTGCGGAATGAGTCGATGAATCCACTATTTAATAATAAGGTGAATTTCTCGCGCTCCTGGTCGGTGAAGCCGGCATTCATGCGGTTCGTCTTAGGATTCTTCAGGTCTATCTCTTCGTGGGCAACGTTCAGGTCGCCACACAGTATGACGGGCTTCTTCTTGTCCAACGCCATCAGATACTCGCGGAAGTCGTCTTCCCACGTCATGCGGTAGTCCAGACGTTTCAGCCCGTCCTGTGAATTGGGAGTATAGCAGGTTACGAGATAGAAATCCGCCATCTCCAGTGTGATGACGCGGCCCTCATGGTCGTGCTCGTCCTTGCCGATGCCGTAGGTGACACTTAGCGGCTCGTGCTTGGTGAAGATGGCCGTACCTGAGTATCCCTTCTTCTCGGCATAGTTCCAGTACGAGCGATAGCCTTCAAACTGCAGGTCCAACTGGCCTGCCTGCATCTTGGTTTCTTGCAGACAAAAGAAATCAGCGTCCATCTCCTTGAAGATGTCGCTGAATCCCTTTCCTTCACAGGCACGTAGCCCGTTAACGTTCCATGAAATAAGCTTCATAGGCCTAGAATTTAGCCATCTTGATGGCCACCACAGCACATTCGTCGCCCTTGTTGCCCAAACGGCCTCCTGCACGGTCCATCGCTTGCTGCATGTTCTCCGTTGTCAGCAGTCCGAACACCACGGGAATGCTGCTCGTAGCATTCAGTCTTGCTATGCCTGCAGTCACACCCTGACAGATGTAGTCGAAGTGGGGCGTCTCGCCACGAATCACCGATCCCAGAATGATGACAGCATCGTAGCCGTCATTCAGCGTCATCTGGTGTGCACCGTATATCAGTTCAAACGATCCGGGCACGGTCTTCACGTGGATGTTCTCAGGCAGTGCGCCGTGCTTCTCCAGTGTCGAAGTACAACCCTCCAGCAGAGCACCCGTCACTTCGGGGTTCCACTCGGCCACTACGATGCCGAATATCATGTTCGATGCATCGGGCACCTTGTCGACGTTGTATTCCGATAGGTTTCTAGTTGCCATACCGCTTTACTTCACGCGTTCGATATACTTATCGATGGTCTGATACTGCATTGAGTTGAAGTACTTGTCCTTCACCTCCTGATACAGCTTCAGAGCCTCTTCCTTCTTACCCTGGCTCTCCAGAATCTCGCCAGCCTGAATCAGAAATGTGGGTGACAGCGAATTGTTGTCAGCCATCTTGGCAGCCTTCTTCAGGTGCTCAACAGCTTTATCCAGCTGCTTCAGGTTAGCGTAGGCATTACCCAGTGCACCCTCAGCTGCGGGACTGATCATCTGGTCACCCTTGCCACTGAACTGCTCCAGAGCATTGACAGCCTCCTGCCATTTGCCCAGGTTAGCCTGACACAGACCGATATAGAGCTGAGCCAGATTGCCTGCGTTGGTCGAGCTGTAGTCGCTGGCCACCTTCTGGAATCCAGCCAGAGCCTTGTCGTACTGCTGAGCGTCGAAGAGCTCCTGGCTCTTACCCAGTTCTGTGCTGGCCTCGTTCGAACGGGGCTCCAGATAATAGTTGTTGAAGAGAATAGCGCCTACAACGATTGCGATCACTGCAACCACGGCGATGATGATAGCCTTCTTGTTCTTCTCGAAGAAAGCCTCGGTCTTGCTGACCTGTTGCTCCATCTCAGGAGCTGCTTTTACATTTTTGTTTGCCATTATTTTAAGTTATTTTTTATTGTTCTTATATCAAAACGGGTGCAAAGGTACAAATAAGCGGGCAAATAACCAAATTTATTTGGATTTTTTCAGACTTACCTTACTTAAAAAGAAGCGAGCACGTGATTCTTAGGCGTTTTTCACTGTATACGACATCGCGTCGGGTGGGGGAGGCTGATTACGTTGCAAAGGTACGAAAAGTATTCATGAAAAGCAAGCCTTTTTTCAATTTGTTTTCGAAAAGTTTGAAATGTTAAAAAGCAAAGCAGTCCGGCTTGGGTTGATTTGCGCCCCCACGAAGAGAATAGTTCAATCTACCAGATTCAATAATTCAATCCCCTAGATTGAACCGTTCCCCCAAGACATGTGGGTATAACACTATAACGCTATAACACTATAACATTTGGTGTTTGTAAATAGGATAAGAAAAATGGATTTCTATTTTATATTATATTATATATTATAATATATAATATAATATAAGTAACATGTGTAGATTTCGGCTATAACGCTGGGAGCAAATGTTATAGCGTTATAGCGTTATAGCGTCATGAGGGGTGATACCGTGGTGTTAGTTTTCTTGTTATTTTACATTTTAACATTAAAACAAATAGAAAAATAAATTGAGAAAAAGCTTGTTTTTCATGAATATATTTTGTACCTTTGCAATCGCAATGATACTTAGGAGGCTGACGATACTGAATTATAAGAACATACGCGAGGCTACGCTGGAGTTCTCGCCCAAGATCAACTGTCTGATAGGACACAACGGTGTGGGCAAGACGAATGTGCTGGATGCTATCTATTATCTGTCGTTCTGCCGATCGGCTAACAACCCTGTGGATTCGCAGGTTATCAAGCACGACGAGGCATTCTGCATGATAGAGGGGGAATATGCGGAGAACGATGAGGTGACCGAAGTCATATCGTGTGGTATGAAAAGGGGCGTAAAGAAGCACTTTAAGCGTAATAAGAAGGAATATAAGCGGCTGAGCGAGCACATAGGACTGATACCGCTGGTGGTGGTGGCTCCAGCTGACACGCTGCTGATAGATGGGGGAGGCGAGGAGCGCCGCAGACTGATGGATATGGTGATATCGCAATACGACCGCTCGTATATCGACGCACTGAGCCGCTATAACAATGCCCACCAGCAACGTAACACGCTGTTGAAGATGGAAGACCAGGAGCCCGACCCGCTGCTGATGCAACTCTGGGAAGAGCAGATGGCAGAGGCCGGTGAACAGCTGTACGAGAAGCGTCGCCAGTTTGTTGACGAGCTGGTGCCGATGTTTCAGGACTACTATCAGCGCATTTCGGGCGGTCAGGAGCAGGTGGGGCTGCAATACGTGTCTCACTGCCAGCGAGGACCGCTGCTGGAGGTGATACAGCGTGACAGGATGAAAGACCGTGCCGTCGGCTATTCGTTGCATGGCGTACATCGCGACGACCTGGTGTTTACGCTGGGTGACCATTCGATGAAGCGTGAGGGGTCGCAGGGACAGAACAAGACGTATGTGATAGCCCTGAAGCTGGCTCAGTTTGAGTTTTTGAAGCGTACGTCATCGCAGACTGTGCCGCTATTGCTGCTTGACGACATCTTCGACAAGCTGGATGCACAACGCGTGGAGCAGATAGTTAGGCTGGTGTCGGCTGATAATTTCGGACAAATATTCATCACGGATACCAATCGCGACCATCTGGATCAGATACTGAGCAACACGGCGCTGGACTATAAGATTTTTCATGTTGAAGAGGGATGTTTAGAAGAAACGTACAATCGGTAAGGGACCTGATACTGCAAGCACTGCGCGAACAGGGACTGGAGACGCCACTACAGCAGAAGCGGCTGGTGGAGTCGTGGCCTAAGGTGGCAGGACCGGTAATAGCCCGCTATACGCTGAACACGTATATCTACAACCAGACGCTATTCGTGCGGCTGTCGAATCCCGCCTTGCGCTCCGACTTGAGCATGCGGCGGCAGGAACTGACACAGAAATTGAATGCGGTAGTAGGCGAGCAGGTGATAACAGACATCAGGTTCTGCTAGAGACTGACGACGGCATCCATGACGACATCGTGCTGATTGCTGGGTACGCTGTCGACCATCTGCCAGGAGAAACACAAACCTATCTTATAAGCGTGAGGAATGCGTGACAGGAAGCGGTCGTAATAACCCTTGCCACGACCTAAACGATGGCCTGCGGCATCGAATGCCATACCTGGTATGATGGCTACGTCGATGGTTGCGTAGTCGGTAAACAACTGACCAGTGGGTTCCAGAATGCCGAAAGCACCTGTTTGCAGGTCGTGCGGACCAGTATAGTGGCGCAGTTCCATATCCGTATCGCTGACGACACGAGGCAGCAGCACCGTCTTGCCTTGAGCCACCAAGCCATCGATGAGCGACTGCGTGGGAACCTCGTCGGGCAGGGCACTGTAGAGCATGACAACACGGCAGTCAGAGAGCCTGTCGAAAAGAGGCACCTCACATGAGGGTTGTCCCTCTGTGAGGTGTTGATGCTTCAAAGCACGGATATGGCGTCGCAGTTCTTGCTTGGTCATGCTGTCTTCTTTTCCGTCAACTGAGGGAATGCTTTGTTCTCGCGGAACAGCTTGAGCGTCTCAGTGATGGCAGGATCGTCCTCGTTGAGATACTGCATCCATGCCTCTTCCTTCATCATATTATAGATGATGCGGCTGCAGATGTATCGCTCCAGCAGCTTATGAGAGCGCTGAATCATCAGGTTGCGACGCTTCAGACCGTTCTGTTCGGCATAGGAGGCAAACTTGTCGACAATGTTCTGCTTAACCAGATACTTGGCCAATTCGCGAGGCGACGAAAAATCGTTGAGGCGCTGGCGGTTCTGGTCGGTATATTCGAACGCATACTGGATGATGAGTCCGCTCATAGAGGCCTGCTTATAATAAGAGGTGACGTCGGTCGTATCCTCAGCTACGAAGATATCAGGCGTGATACCACCACCGCCAAAGACGGGACGTCCGATGCTGGTGTGATATTCCTTTCCCTCGTGCTTGATGCTGTCCTGCGAGAAGAACTCACCATGTTCGTAGCGTGCAAGGATGTCTTCCTCGTAGTTCTTGTTGTCGCCACTGGTGTAGGGCTTCTGGATGCAGCGTCCTGAGGGTGAATAGTAGCGTGCAATGGTGAGACGTATCATCGACTGGTCGTTGAAGGCAATAGGTTGCTGGACCAGTCCCTTACCAAACGAACGACGTCCGATGATGGTGCCCCGATCGTTGTCCTGAATGGCACCAGCCAGAATCTCAGATGCGGAGGCAGAACCCTCATCGATGAGTACCACGAGCGGTATCTGCTGATAGGAGCCACGACCGTCGCTGCGATACTCCTGACGGGCAGAACGACGTCCCTGGGTATAGACAATCAGACGGTTCTTAGGCAGAAACTCGTTGGCAATCTGAACGGCCGACTGCAGATAACCACCCGTATTGCCTCTCAGGTCGATGGTGAGGTTCTCGAAGCGTTGCTGCGAGAGCTTAGCCAGTGCGATGAGCAGTTCAGGATAGGTGTTCTCGCCGAAGTTCTTGATGCGGATATACCCCGTCTTGTCGTCGAGCATATAAGCGGCTGTGATGCTCTTGGTGGGTATCTCGCCACGTGTCACCACAATGTCGCGAATCTTCTTTTCACCATAGCGCATGATACCCAGCTTCACCTTGGTGTCCTTCGGCCCTTTCAGCTTGTGCATGGCTACCTCGTTGGTCAGCGTCTTGCCTGTGAAGTTCTCGTCGTCGACCTTTACAATCTTGTCGCCGGCAATGACGCCAGCACGTTCAGAGGGACCATTGCTGATGACCTGCTGCACATGTAGCGTGTCGTGACGGATGGTGAACTCGATGCCCACACCTGAGAACGAGCCCTTCAGATCGTCGTTGGCTATCTGTACGTCCTTGGCGGAGATGTAGGTGGAGTGGGGGTCCAGTTCAGCCAGAATCTGAGGCACGGCCTTCTCTACCAGGTCGTTGACATTGACGGTATCTACATACTGGTCGTCAATGATGTGCAACAAGTTGTTCAGCTTATTGCTGCTCGAATTGATGATGCTGAGACGGTTGCCTGAGAAATGGTTGGCATAGAAGGTGCCAATCAGGATGCCTACCACCACGCATACTGCCATGATAAGAGGCATGAAACGGTTATTTCTTTTGTTGCTCATTTATATTTCGATATTCCGATAATTCGTTATTCCGGCATTCCGTTATTCCGGTTTCCGTTTTTTCTTTATTCTCCGAGGTAAACCACTTCGATACCAGCACGCTCCAACAGGTCGATGCCGTCAGTGAGGCGGTATTTTTCACCATAGACCACACGACGAATACCTGCCTGGATGATGAGCTTGGCACACTCGATGCAGGGTGATGCGGTGATGTAAATGGTGGCTCCCTCAGAATTGTTGGAGCTACGAGCCAGCTTAGTGATGGCATTGGCTTCGGCATGTAACACGTAGGGCTTGGTGACGTTGTTGTCGTCTTCGCAGATGTTCTCGAAGCCGCTGGGTGTACCATTGTAGCCATCGCTGATTATCATGCCGTTCTTCACCACCAATGCACCAACCTGACGGCGCTGGCAGTAGGAGTTCTGGGCCCAGATGCGAGCCATCTCCAGATATCGCTGGTCAAACTTAATTTGTTTTTCTCTTGATTCCATTTCTCTTTAATAATGCGTCGATAGTGGGTTCACTACCCTTGAAGTTCTTGTATAGTGTCATGGGGTGCTCTGTGCCTCCCTTGCTCAATATCTCATCACGGAAACGTTGGGCTGTCTGCTGGTCGAAGATACCGTGTCGCTTAAAGACACTGAAGGCATCGGCATCGAGCACCTCAGCCCATTTATAGCTGTAATAGCCGGCAGCATAGCCACCCGCCATGATATGCGAGAACTGTACTGTCATACAGGTGTCAGGCAGTTGCTCGCCAAGAATGGCTTTCTTCCACGCTTTCTTCTCGAAGGGGATGATGTCGTCAGTAAACGCATCCTTCTTGGTGTAATAAGCCATATCGAGCAGTCCTAAGCTGACCTGGCGCAGACAAGCTGTAGCTGCCATGAAGTTACGGCTCTTGACGATGCGGCGGATGAGTTCGTCAGGCAATGGTTCGCCCGTCTTGTAATGGAAGGCGAAAGTGCGCAGAAACTCCTTCTCGATGGCGTAGTTCTCCATAAACTGCGAAGGCAGCTCCACGAAGTCCCACCAGACATTGGTGCCTGAAAGACTCTCGAAACGCGTATTGGCAAACATGCCGTGCAACGAGTGGCCGAACTCATGCAGAAAAGTCTCTACCTCGCCAAGTGTCAGCAGGGCAGGCTTGTCCTCAGTAGGCTTCGTCAGATTCATGACTACTGACACGTGCGGACGGACATTCTCGCCGTTCTTATCGATATACTGCCCTTGGTATTGAGTCATCCATGCACCTCCCTGCTTACCTTTGCGTGGGTGGAAGTCGGCATAGAAGACGGCAAGGTAGGAACCATCCTTATCGAATACCTCGTAGGCCTTGACGTCAGGATGATAGACGGGGATGTCCTTGTTCTCCTTAAACGTGATGCCGTAGAGACGGTTAGCCAGTCCGAAGACACCACTGATGACATTCTTCAGTTCGAAGTAAGGGCGCAGCATCTCTGCATCGAGATTGTATTTCTTCATCTGCAGCTTGTGCGAATAGAAGCCAGAGTCCCAAGGGCGCATCTTTTCGACGTCCTTATGAGCCAGTTTACGAACTTCGTCACGCTCCTGAATGGCAGTAGGTTTGTAGGCATCGATGAGGTCGTCCAACAAGCGATAGACACGACGTGTGTTGGTAGCCATGCGGCGCTTCAGCACATAGTCGGCATAGGTCTTATAACCCAGCAACTGGGCAATCTCGCGACGCAGATTGACAATACGCTTACAGATGTCGAGATTGTTCTCCGTGTTCTGATGCGTGCAAACGGTGTTGCGAGCCATGTAGAGCTGCTTGCGGAGCTCACGCTGCGTAGAATAGGTCATGAAGGGCAGATAGCTGGGATAGTCCAACGTAAAGAGCCAACCCTGCTTGCCCTGTTCCTTAGCTGCCAGGGCTGCTGCTTCACGAGCCGTCTCAGGCAGTCCGTCGAGCTGTGTTTCGTCCGTGATATCCAGCGTGAAGGCCTTTTGTTCTTTCAGCAGATTCTGCGAGAACTGCAACGAGAGCATCGAGGCTTCCTCAGTGAGTTGACGCAGGCGTTCCTTGCCGGCTTCATCGAGCAAGGCACCAGAGCGCACAAATCCCTCATAGCAATTATCCAACAATCGTTTTTCTTCTGCCGTCAGCTTACGATGGTGCAGATGTACATAACGGATGCGCTCGAAGAGTCTGGGGTTCAGACGGACATCGTTGGAGTGCTGCGTCAGCATGGGTTGTATCTTCTGTGCCAATGCATCCATGTCGTCATTGGTCTCAGCACTCAGCAGATTGAAAAAGACGGTCGACACACGTGACAACAGGTCGTAATACCCCTCGTCCTCCTCCGTATTGATAATCGTGTTGTCGAAGGTAGGCTTCTCAGGATTATTGATCGTTTTCTCTATCTGTTCATTGTCTCGACGAATACCCTCTGTGAAGGCTTCCTCGAAGTCTTCCAGACGGATACGGTCGAAGGGCACCGTGTCGTGTGGTGTCCCATAGGGTTCCAGAAACGGATTTTTATGTTCGCTCATACTAACGCTTTCTCTCTTTTAACCTGCAAAGTTAGTCATTCTGCTTTAATTACACTACACAGTCTGTTATCTTATAATAATCTTTAACGGTTCGAACGGCCATTTTCTATGGAAAATGATAGAATATTCAAATTATTTTCGTAACTTTGCCCCCGTAAAGAACTAAACAATCACAAATAGAACGACATGAAAAAATCTATCATCCTCTGCCTGCTGCTGGCCCTGATGGGCAGTCATGCTGTGCAAGCCCAGAACAAAGCCGAGCAATTGAAACAGATCCGTAAGATATATGCGGATGCCAAGAAGCGTATCGCTGAAAACGGTAAGAAAACCCCTGGACTCGATGTCACCATCACCCGTAAAGACACCACGATGGTGAGCGAGGACTTCATCATTGAAGACAACTATCGACAGCAGACGTTTTTCAGCAAGGTGCCTACTGACGGCGGCTATTTCGAGAACGTGCCATACTTCGTCAGCTGTAGTGGTGAAGCCAATGGCCATACGATGTATCGCGAATTTCTTTACGATCCGCAGAAGGGTCACTTGCTGTTCAGCTACATGAAAGGTGAGACGCATGCAGGATTTGTGGTAGAGACGCGCTATTACTATGATGCCAACGGTCGTTTGGTAGACCAGAAACATAAGGTGGGAGGCTCCGATGCCACTGCTGATGCCCACTCGTGGAGTGCCTGGGATACTGACTTGCAGATGGGCAAGGCCATGATACAGCAGTTCAGGGATCTGATGGAGCGTGAAGACGGGAACGGCATGACGAAAGGCAACAAAGTGCTGATGACTACGAAGGCTGATCGGCTGAAGATGATTCGCAGCAACTATGCAAAGGCGAAAAACGAGATTGCCAAGCTGGAGAAGTCGGAGTATGCCACAGGTGTGAACATCACCATTCACGATCAGAACGACCTGGAAGGCCCTCCATATAACAAAGAGTATAAGTTTTACTTCGATATGGTGCCTAAGAAGAACGGTGAAATGGATTATCACTGCTACTTCTTCTCAGAGAAGTATAAGAGCATGTATCTGGAGAGCTACGAGGAGTTTCTGTTTGATCCTAAGACGGACGACCTCATCTTCTTCTACGACAACAGCGATGAGGAAGACATGCACTTTGAGGTACGCTTGTATTACGATGCCAACGGCAGATGCATAGAATCAAAGCATAATACAGATATCAACGATTTCGACTTCTTCTGCGATTCACAACGGGCTAAGGCCAAGAAGCTGCTGAAGGTGTTCCGTGCGGCTTTCTGATTAAGGCATATAGGTGCGCACCAGTTCCTTGAGCGGTTCTACCCCCTCCGCATGGTCAGGATTGTAGCGCAGAATAACGGTGATGAAGCGCGCAGAGTCGTCAATCACTTTGCCGTAGTATTCCAAGTCGCCCTCTGTACCCTGATGGATGCTGTAGTCGTCAGTGGCCTCAATCAGTTCGGCTCCCATACCCATCAGTTGTTGTCCTGGTGTGCGGAAAATGTCGTCACCACGATCCAAATACTGAACCATGAACGATAGTGAGACATCGTCAGTCATAAACACCTCCATCTGGTCGTCGTCCAGATACTGATGGCGCAGATAGCTGGGATAGCTGATGTCCAGTCCCAAAGCTTCGCTGTGATAATGAATGGTGTCAGAATTGCCTAACTCGATGGCAATACTGTCGTCGCCTGTTATGACGTTGTTAAACGACTTGAGCTGTTGACGGTTGCCACAGGCTATGAACAGCACACTAAACAATAGGGAAAGACCAAATACCTTTTTCATATCACATCAATAGTCGTTCGAGCATGGGTATTTCTATGCGTCCTCGATGGAGCGTCAGCAGTCCATCGTCCTGCATGGCGTTCAGTGCATGGCTGATGTCCAGACGGCTGTCGTTGAGTTCGAGCGCCAACTGATTCATAAGCACATAGAACGTCTTGGGACCAGCAGGGTAGAGACAACGGGAAAAGAAGAAGCGGACCAGACGGTCGCGTAAGGAGTGGGGTGCTGAGCGCCAGACGTGATGACGCAGACGTTGTGTCTCAGCAGCAAGAGTGTTGAGCCAGTTCAGACGGAATACAAACTGCGTCTCCAGCAACAGCAGCACTTCTTGCTTGTCGATGGTAATCAGGTTGCAGTCGGTCAGCGTCTTAAACGTAGCCGTATAGCGTTGGGATAGTCCGAAGAGTCGCTCTGGTTGCAGGCAATAGGGTGCGTTCAGCGTTTCACAGACACGACAGGAGTGGTCGTCGCTCTGTGTCTCGACATGCAGCGAACCATTGATGAGAAAGATGAGATGGGTGCAGTCGTCGCCCTCCTTCACCAGCCGTTTGCCCGCAGACTGTTTCGAGAAGTCAAACTTCGTGTGGGTGACCACCTCCATCAGGTCAGCATGACTCATACCCTGAAAGAGTGTAAACTGCAGTAGTTTGTCGTATAGTTGCAGGGCAGCCATAGTGTCTTTATTTCACAATCTTACTCTTCATGGCAGGCGAGAACCATACCTCCAGCTTACCCTTCTCGTTGCTGTAGATGAGGTAAGCCATGAGTCCGTTCTCCTTCTCCACCAGTTGCTTGGCACGCTCCAGCCCCATCACCATAAACGAAGTGGCAAAAGCATCGGCAGTGGCACAATTGTCGGCAATAACGGTGGCTGAGAGCAGCGAGTGCTGAACGGGATAACCCGTCTTGGGATCGATGGTGTGGGCATAGCGTTTGCCGTCTTTCTCGTAGAAGCGGCGATAGTTGCCACTGGTAGCCATCGACTTGTCCGTCACGTTGAGAATAGTCTGCAGCTCGTGACTCTCGTTCAGAGCATCGTCGGTGGGTTTGTTGACGCCAATCTTCCAGGGAACACGCTGTGGATTAATGCCTCGGGTGGTTATCTCGCCACCAATCTCTACCATGAAGTTCTTGATGTCGTGGCGTTCCAGCAGCCGTGTGATGACATCGACACCCCAACCTTTGGCAATAGCCGAGAAGTCGAGCATGATGTTAGGGCGTTCCTTGATGAGCTGCTTGCCCTTCAAGTGAACATGCTGGTAGCCGATAGAAGCCATCAGACTGTCTACCTGATGAGCCGTTGGCATCTGCTCGTTCTTGAAACCGAATCCCCAGGCATTCACCAGTGGGGCTACGGTGATGTCGAAGGCACCGTTGGTCTTCTCTGATATGCGCTCTGCCAATTGGAATATCTCGCAGAACATGGGGCTCAGCTCTGGTTTCTCACCACGGTTCAAGCGGGCTACCGTCGACGTATCGTTGAACATCGAGAATTCAGCGTCCACCTTCTTCAGTTCTGCTTCTATCTCCTTTTGCAGGTCGTCATCGTGTTGATAGGTGACGTGATAGACCGTTCCGAAAATAAGTCCTGTATTCTTTTGATAGGGCGTGACGTGCTGCTGTCGGATAATGAAGACAGTACCCACTATGAGCAGCAGGAGGAATGGCACTTGCCACAGCAGTCGCTTATTTCGTTTGTTCTCCATCAGATGTCGATGATTATGTTGAAGTTAGCATCCAGGTTATTGCTGTCGTTGATGCCAAAACCAGGCACATACCATGTGGTGCCTATTTCTTCGCCAATCTTCTGCGTCAGGCGCCTCTTGTAACGCACGCTCCAACCCATGTGGAACGGACCGTATATCTTAGCATCGATGCCCAGCACGGCTTCAAGCCAATGCATGGAGCATCGCATATCCTTCACACCGAAACCAGACTCTGATTTCCATACCGGGTCGGGCAGATTTTCACGTATAATGTCTACCTTATAGCTGGTGAAGGCATAACGGAAACCCGCATAAAGCCTATTGGGACCATGCTTCTTCTTCAGGATGTTCCAGTCCATACCCAAGCGGAAGAAAGGTGCTGTAGTCTTGTAGGTCAGTTCAGTCACCTCGTCTTTTTTATGATTGGCACGTCCGATACCCAATTCGAGGACGGGGAACCACTGGTCGTGCAGATTGATACGCAGAGCACCCTCATACTCACCGTGATCGCTGAGCAGTAGCTTGGCAGGTCCTACCAAGTCGAACGATACAGAGAAGCCACGAAACAGGGGGATGGAGTCCTTCTCCATCTTGAATATCTTCAGCTGTGCCTGAGTCGTGGTGACGCAAAACAGCAACAGCAGACTAACGCTGAGCCTTGAAATAAAGGTAGAAATGTGCTTTCGTTGCGTCATAGTTCACATTGGGGTTCTTGATAACAATAGAGTCGATCACGTTATGAGTGGTAGATACTGCCGTAATCGTATGGAAATAGGATGCCTGGCAGTCAACGGATTCGAAGTGGGCCTGGTTTTCTTTCTTGATGCGCACCGTGTCGATATAGATGTTGCCATTGGTGTTCTTCAACATCATGCACAGCACGTCTTCAGGTTGTGTATAGCTGATGGGCAGATCGAAGGTGGTTGCCGTCGAGCCGTGAAAATAGTTCAGAACGAGACTGCCGTCATCTTTTCTGCTGATTATTGTGTCGCTACCATCAGCCCGCTCTGTCCATACCCATAGCGTGTCCTTGGTTAGCGTGTCAGTCGTGCCATCGGCTTTTTTCAGGTCATAGATGGTGTAGACCGTGTTCTGAACAGGACAGTCTATACTGGTACATGCCGCCAGTACTATTACCCAAAAGACAACGACTAGTTTTCGCATCTTACCTTCTCTTCTATCTGATATTCATTACGTCCTGCACTATTGCGACTGATCAGGTCGCCAAGGAATCCGGCTAGGAACAGCTGTGTACCAATCATCATCATCGTGAGTGCGATATAGAAGAAGGGCGAGTTGGTCACCAGTCGCATGGGAACACCCTGATACAGCGCCCACGCCTTCTCGACACCTAGCCAGAGGGCTGAGAAGAAACCGATGATGAAGACGATGGTGCCCAGGAATCCGAACACGTGCATGGGCTTCTTTCCAAACGTGCCCAGGAACCACAGCGTCATCAGGTCGAGATAGCCGTTTACAAAGCGGTTCCAACCCATAAACTTCGACTTGCCGAACTTTCTGGCCTGATGGTGTACAGGCTTCTCGCCAATCTTGTCGAAACCGGCATTCTTGGCCAGATAGGGGATGAAGCGGTGCATCTCACCAAACACCTCGATATTCTTCACCACATCACGACGATAGGCCTTCAGACCACAGTTGAAGTCGTGGAGGTTCTTGATGCCGCTTACCTTGCGGGTCGTGGCGTTGAAGAGTTTGGTGGGGATGGTCTTCGACAACGGGTCGCCCTGACTGCGGTTCTGCTTATAGCCGCTGACCAGGTCGTACTTCTCGTCCATAATCATCCTATAGAGCTCGGGTATCTCGTCGGGCGAGTCCTGCAGATCGGCATCCATCGTGATAACCACGTCGCCTTGAGCCTCCTTGAAACCACAATAAAGCGCAGGGCTCTTACCATAGTTTCTGCGGAACTTAATGCCCTTGACGTGTTCTGAACGACCTGCTAACTCGTTGATGACATCCCATGAGCGGTCGGTAGAACCATCGTTGACGAAGATGACCTCAAACGAGAAATTGTTCTGAGCCATCACGCGCTCTATCCAGTCGTAGAGCTCGGGCAGCGATTCGTCTTCATTATAAAGAGGTATTACTACTGATATGTCCATATCTTGTTGTTTGTTTTGCTTCTGTTATTCTTGTTCTTCTTCCTCGATATTGCTATTGGCCACCTGACGTTGCATGAAGGCTGCAATGGGCAGTCCAAGCAGCATGCCCGTCATAATGTTAAACGTCAGCATGTTCAGCGCATAGTCGATGGGGCGCAGTTCTGACATCTCTCGCAGTGCTTCTTTCATCTGGTCGGCCATTCCGTAGGCCTGCAGAGCCTGTTGACCTTCCGTCGAGTTCATCATTTCTGTAAACTTACCAGCCAGATAACCCTTGTCGATGAAGGCAAAATAGGCATAGAGCACGGCAGCCATCAGCAGACCGGCATAGAAGAAGGTGAGCACCATGTAGACATAGCCTCTGCCGAACGATATGCTGCCCTCGCGGCCATAGTCACGAAAATGACGCAGACGGCTGGCGGCATAGAACGGCGAGATGACTATCAGGACGAGCGCTACCAGTCCCAGCAAAGGATTGGTAAGCCCTTGTATATAGCAATAAAGTGCTGCTAACCACAACAGCGCCAGCAATGCACCATCTTGTTTGGCAAATGCCTTGAGTTGATAAAATTCTATTGGTTTCATATTTTCGACTGCAAAAGTACGATAATTTAGGCGAATAGCCAAATTTTCCCAAAAATATTTGCACGTTAACAAAAAAAGTATTACCTTTGCACCCGCTTTTGATGAAAACATGGGCAGTCCTGTACGGCCAGCTCCCTCGGAATCCTCCAGGATGGGAACATAGCAAAGGTACTTGGTTGTAGCGGCGCGATATAGATCGCTGCCCACCCGCCTCTTTAGCTCAGTTGGCCAGAGCACGTGATTTGTAATCTCGGGGTCGTTGGTTCGAATCCGACAAGAGGCTCAAAATAAACATAGGCAGCAACCGCTGCCTATATTTATTTTATTCCAAATCTACGACCGTGATGCCCGCTCCGCCAAACTGCACATGCTCGTCTTTGGCTTTCTTCACGTTGGGCACCGTGTTCAGATATTGGCGAATCAATTGGCGCAGAATGCCCGTTCCCGTTCCGTGTAGGATGCGCACACGGCTCATACCTATGAGGATGGCGTCGTCGATGAAGTGCATCACCGTATCGATAGCCTCGTCACCACGCATGCCCCTGACGTCTAAGTCCTGATGGAAATTATGTTTGCGGTCTTCCATTGTGGCTCGCGTCACATGACTGGTCTGAATAGCCAGATGGGCGTGCTTGTTTACAGACTCCCCTCCTTGGGAGGGGTTGGGGGAGGTCGTTCTCTCTAGCTGCTCCAGCTTCACCTTCGAACGCAGTCCGCCGAAGATGACCGTCACCTGCTTGCCTTGTATGCTTTCTATCTCGCCAATGCTGTTGGTACCCTTGATACGCACGCTGTCACCCACTGAAATTGGGGTGTTGAGAGAATGAGATAATGAGAGATTGGCTGCGCGCTCTTTTCTCATTTTTTCATTTTCTCCATTTCTCAATTTCTCCTCCTTCCGCTGGGCTTTGCGGGCCTTGCGCTCTTCCATCTGTCGCAGCTTACGGGCAAAGTCCTCTTCGCTCATCAGTCCACGCGTATCGTCGTTCTGTACCTGCTCACGGAATTCCTGCAGTTCCTCACGAATCAGTCGTGTCTGCTCCTTCTCAGCCTGTGCTTCCTTAATCTCACGGATAGCATTTTCTATCTTACGATTCGCCTCTGCCAATAGTTCTTCAGCCTGCTGCTTGGCACGGTTCAGAATGGCTTTGCGCTCGCGTTCTATCTCTTCCAGATTGGTCTCATAGCGCTGAATATGTCCCTCCAACGACTTCTCGTGTTGGTGGATAGTCTGACGCTTACCCTCCCAATACCGCTTGTCGCGCACGATGTCCTGCAGATATTTGTCGCTCTGTATATACTCCGAACCTACTATCTCGGATGCATCGCTGATCACCTCCTCAGGGATTCCCGTCTTGCGGGCTATCTCGATGGCAAACGAGGAACCAGGCTGACCGATTGATAGTTGGAACAGTGCCTGCATCTGATGGCGGTCATAGAGCATGGCGCCGTTTACCACACCCGGATGATCCTCGGCAAAGTGCTTCAGGTTCTGATAGTGGGTGGTAATCACGCCGAAGGCCTCCTTCTTCCAGAACTGCTTCAGCACGGCTTCGGCTATGGCACCGCCTATCGTTGGCTCCGTACCGCCTCCAAACTCGTCTATTAATAGTAAGGTGCGCGCATTGGCCTGCTTCATCATCTGCTTCATGTTCAGCAGATGGCTTGAATAGGTCGACAGATCGTCGGCTATCGACTGCTCGTCACCAATGTCTATCATGATGTTCTGAAACAGTCCCACCGTACTGCGGTCGCCAATGGGTATCGAGAGGCCGCATTGCACCATGTATTGCAGCAGTCCCACCGTCTTCAGACAAACCGATTTGCCGCCAGCATTGGGACCCGAGATAATCAGCAAACGTTTGTCTTTGGTCAGCATGATGTCCAGTGGCACCACCTTCTTATCCTGCTTTGCCAACGAGCGTTGCAGCAACGGATGAATGGCACGAATCCAGTCCATGTGAGGCTCGCCTTTTACCTGCGGTTCAAAAGCCTGCATCTGCTCAGCCATCTCAGCCTTCGCATGCACCAGGTCTATCCGTGCTAGGAACTGATACGAGTCCAACACTTCCTGCACATGAGGGCGCAATTCGTCGCTGAATACCGTCAGAATGCGGATAATCTCACGTCGCTCAGCAGCCTCCAGCTCACGCACCTTATTGTTGGCTTCTACCACCTCTGCAGGCTCTATGAATACCGTTTTACCCGTTGCCGACTCGTCGTGTACGATACCGTTGATTTTGCGCTTCAGTCCTGGTGCCACAGGTATCATCAGTCGGCCGTCACGCAGTGTTGGAGCCGCATCCTGATTCACCAGTCCGTCGCGCTGAGCTGCATGCAATATAGTATATAAGGTACGCGAGATGGAGCCCGCCGTTTGTTCCATGTCGTGACGGATGCCCGCCAGCGTCATCGATGCCGAGTCCTTGATGCGTCCGAATTTGTCCAGTATCGAGTCTATCCTGCGTATCATGGCAGGGAATGTCATGACGTCTTCGGCCATGCGGTGCAGGGCAGGGTAGAGATATCGGGGTTCGAATCCCTCTCTCTCCGCATCATCCGCACGATTCAGAAATGTCACGATGATGCCGATTGTTTCCAGCGACCGACGCAGGTCCCAGAGCTCGTTCTCCTCCAGGTGAGTGTTCTCCAGTCGCATGCGGGCTACCGACTCCCTTACATCGAAGAAATAGTTCATCTCGGGCTTCTCCGTAGCCTGCATCAGTCTGCGGAATTCCCTGATCTGCTCCATCTCCTCGTTCACTGTCGCAGCATCGTCCGAGAAGGCAATCTCGTCCACCTTCTCCTGTCCCAGCGTGCTCTGGCAGTGCCCTTTCAGCATGCGCCGTATCTCGTCGAAACCTATCTTCTGTTCGTAGTTGTTTGGATAAATCATGCTGCAAAATTACAAATAATAGTTAAAATCACAAAAATTTTTAATGTTTAATGTTTAATCTTTAATTTTTTTTTGTACCTTTGCACCCGCTTTCGAGAACATCGGGCACTGGAGAGATGGTAGAGTGGTCGATTACAGTAGTCTTGAAAACTACCGTACCGAGAGGTACCGGGGGTTCGAATCCCTCTCTCTCCGCAAGAAAAATGTAACCCTCCTGATTATCAGAGGGTTACTTTTTTTATGCCTCATTTACACCCAGAATTACACCCAGTTTTGTGTTGGTTGCTCATCAACGAGAGTGGTCTCTACTCTTGAGTAGATTTTTCTGATTTTTGAACTATTTTGTGCGCAAAAAACCAAATATATTTGGATTTATTTGGTGGAATGCCGGAAAGTTGCTATATTTGCACGACTATAGCCGAAACAATATGAGAAAGACCTTATATATCCTACTACTGGTTATCGCGATGCCTGCCATGCTTTGGGCGGGTATCCCCAATATGAAATTCCGTCATTTGGACACACGAAACGGTATGTCGAATGCCCAGGTGAACTGTGTGTTGCGCGACTCGCACGGACTGATATGGATATGCACGCCCTTCGGACTGGGCCGCTACGACGGTTACCGATTCCGTAACTATTATTCCTACGAGCGTGACACCATGACACTGCGCAGCAATCGCGTAGACCGCATGTTCGAGGCCTACGACGGCAAGTTGTGGTTGGATCATGGCATGACCTACTCGGTCTACGATCCCGTCACGGAGAAGGTAGACCGCACACCATCCATCTGGTTGGCTAAGCAGGGCATCAAGGGCGGTATAGAAAAGTTGCATATCGACTCGAAGAAAACTTTCTGGATCAAGACCTATAACGATGGTTTCTACATCTTTAATCCCAACGAGAAGAAACTGAAGAAGCTGAACTTCGGCTATGGCATGGCTGATTTTCCGAAGGAGTTTGGAATCACGTCGTTCAGCGAGACGAAGGATGGCATGCTGATGTCGTCGAACCAGGGCGACCTGATGTGTATTGACGGCGAAACGGGTATCGTGGTGTATACCGACCATACCGTCAAGGACGAGTTGGGGCAGTATAACGACTATTGGGTATATGTCGACCCCGAGGGCTTGCGATGGGTGATCACACACTCGCCAAAGACCTATATCTACGACCCGCAGAACAAGCACTGGTATCGTTCGCTGACAGAACTGATGAAGGCCAAGGGTATTGAGAATGCACCGGAGGACGTTGTGGTTTGGGAGGTGTGTTACGATACGAAGGGCTATCTATGGGTAGCTACCGACCACATGGGTGTGCTGGTCATCGACTTCAAGAATAAGGAGTGGCGTCAGTTTACCAATGTGAAGGGCGATGATACGTCGTTGCCCGACATCACTACCAAGCACCTCTATCTGGACCAGTTGGGCCGCATGTGGATAGCCACGTATAAGAACGGACTGGCCATGAATGCCGATGCCATGACCAGCTTCTCGAGTCTGCCTCTGGGCGACATCAACAGCGTGGTGGAAGACGACGAGGGCTACATTTGGCTGGCCATGAACAGCGGTGGTGTGAAGAAGGTTGATCCTGATACCTACGAGGTATTGGCTGAATACCGGAAAGGCGAAATGGGCACTACGAGCGATGTCGTGGTGTGTGGATACAAGGACCGCGAGGGTACGCTATGGTTCGGAACCTGGGAGGGTGGCCTGCTGAGATTTAAGAATGGCCAGTGGACCAACTATCGCGTAGGCATGCCAGGATGTGCGCTGACCACGAATAACGTGTGGTCGATAACGGAAGACTACTGGGGCAACATCTGGCTGGGTGTGCTTGGTGGCGGTGCCGTGCGCATAGACAAGCGTACAGGGGCTCAGCGGGCCTTTACTGATAAGAACACGAACATCAAGACCGTATGGACGAACAGTATTCAGCGTGCCCCTAACGGCTGGATACTGTTGGGTAATTCGGAGTACTGCTCGCTGATCAATCCGAAGACCATGAAGGTCATCAATATGGAGATGCCTCACGACGAGAGCACCTTCACCGTGTCAGCCGCATCGACACAGGTTATCTGGAGCAAGCAGGGCATCATCTGGCAGGCGTCGGCCTCAGGACTGTCGGCATACGATCGCAAGTCGGGACAATTCCATCTGCTCGATATGCGCTCAGGATTCCATGGGTCTAACGTGTCGGCCATTATAGAAGATAGCAAGGGATCCATCTGGGCTGCTACGGATCATGGTGTCTCGAAGGTGACAGCCAGAAAAGATGAGGACGGCCAGTGGACTTATAACGTGCGCAGCTTCAACGACCGCGATGGATTACAGCCTGGTCCGTTCAACCAGCGTTCTATGTGCTTGACACGCAAGGGCTTGCTGTTGATAGGCGGACAGGACGGTCTGGACATTATCGATACACGCCATCTGAGCGTAGAAAACAGAAAAGAAGCACCCATCTTCAGCGGACTGAAGATTTTTGACGAGGACGTCATGGTGGGTCAGGAACTGCATGGACGCGTCGTGCTGGAAGAGTCGTTGAACGAGTCGCGCAAGCTGTCGCTGAAATACGACGACCAGTTTACCATCATGCTGGCCAGCAACGACTGCTCTATCGACAATGGTAAGGGTTTTGTCTACATGATGGAGGGCATGAACAATAACTGGGTGAAGATATCCAGAAACCGTCCTTATGTGATGTATAACTCATTGAGAGCTGGCGACTACACGTTGCATGTGCGCATGTTGAACGACGATGGCACATACGGAGAGGAAGAGTCGACACTTGACATCACCATCCGTCCACCCCTGTATCGCACGCGTTGGATGATACTCCTCTACATGATTATCATAGCCGCCCTTGCCCTCTATTGGCGTAAGTGGTACATGCGTCGCCAGACACGAATGATGGAAGTGCAAAACCGCCGCAGAGAGCTGGAGAAGCAACAGTGGATGAACGAGATGCGCATGCAACTGAGACAGGAACAGGCTGCTATGATGGCTGAGGGCAACGTGATACAGGAAGACGAGCATCCGACTATTGAACTCAACAAGAGCATTACGGATATCGTTGTCCTGACGCGTGAGTTCTGCGATGAATTCCGTCAGGCGCATAAAGACAGAGACCTGAAGCTGAATTTCTTCTCGCCGCTGTCCGATCTCGATGTAGAGTTAGATGCAGATAAGTGGCGCGAACTGCTGACCATTCTGCTGAACAACTCGCTGCACTTTACTCACGACGAATGTAACGTCAGTGTGGGTATCGTTCGCAACGACAAGGGTAATGCGCATATCCAGATAGCCGACAATGGTATCGGCATCAAGGATGAATTCAAGGAACATGCCTTCGACCCCATGGTGAACGACGAAGGTATCGGGCTGGACAAGGTGAAGGCTATCGTCGTGGCTCACGACGGCGATATTCATATCGAGGACAATCCGGGCGGAGGTACTATCTTCGTCATCAATCTGCCTGCTGTTGATCAGATAGTAGAGGCTGTCATCATAGAAGAAGATTAAATAACAAACTAATTATAGCGATAAATAAAGAAATGAGAAAAATTGGATTTTTAATGTCTGCCCTGCTGATGAGCCATATGGTGATGGCTGCTGAGGTGCAGACAAGTGGAAATGTGGTAACCATCAGGCCCGACAGTAGCCAGGCTAAGGTGGTATGTCTGGAAGTGATGAACGAGCGTATTATCCGTGTGCGAGCTACTAGCAAGGATGCACTGCCCGAGAAGCCTGCATCGCTGATGATTGTGCCACAGGTGGCTCCAACCAAGGACTTTACCATTAGCGAAGATGGCGACAATGTGGTTGTCAAGGCCAGAAATGTCAAGGCTGTGGTAGCTAAGGTTACTGGCGAGGTAACATTCTTCGATGCTGCTGGCAATCAGCTGTTGAAGGAGGCCAAGGACGGAAAGAAGTTCTGGGACTTCACTGTTCCTGAGCGCGAGCTGGGTATGAGGAACGGATATACTGTGCCTGAGGAGCATAAGCATGGACTCTCCTGGCAGATGAAGTTCGACAGCCCTGCTGATGAGGCTTTCTATGGCTTAGGCCAGCACCAGAGCGAGGAGTTTAATATGAAGGGTAAGAACGAGGATCTGTTCCAGTATAATACCAAGGTGAGCATTCCTTTCGTGCTTTCTAATAAGAACTACGGTATCCTGTGGGATTCGTATAGCTATTGCCGCTTTGGTAATCCAAATGATTATCTGCAGTTGAACCGTGCCTTTAAGCTTTATGATAGAAACGGTAAGGAGGGTCATCTTACAGGTACTTATATCGATGCTCAGGGCAAGAAACTGGTGCGCGATGAGGATAGTATCTATTATGAATATGGTACGCCCGCTAAGTCTGAGATTGCACTTAAGACTGATAATGGCGGTATCAAGAACTTCCCTCAGGGCTTTAATCTGATGGGTGCCAATGTAACTTACGAGGGCTTTATCGAGCCTGAGTGTTGCTGTAAGGCCCAAGGTAAAGAAAGTAAGAAACACATGCAGCTCTATCAGTTTGTGCTTTACTATTCTGGTTATGTCAAGGTGTATATCGATGGTAAGGAGGTAGTGCCTGAACGCTGGCGTACAGCCTGGAACCCCAATACCTATAAGTTCTCTACCGAATTGCAGAAGGGCAAGCGTGTGCAGTTGCGCATTGAGTGGCGCCCTGATGGCGGTGAGGCCTATTGTAGCTTGCGAGTTTCTGAGCCCCGTAGTGCTGAGGAGCGTGGTAAACTCTCCGTTTGGAGCGAGATGGCCAAGGACATGGACTACTACTTCATTGCTGGCGAGAATCTCGACCAAGTCATTTCCGGCTATCGCACACTGACGGGTAAGGCCAGCCTCTATCCCAAGTGGGTGCTTGGTTTCTGGCAGAGTCGCGAGCGCTATAAGACCTCTGAGGAAATCGAGAGTACCCTCGCTGAGTTCCGTAAGCGTCATATTCCTATCGATAACATCGTACAGGACTGGAACTACTGGCCCGAGAACCAGTGGGGTTCTCATGAGTTTGAGGCTTCACGTTTCCCCAATCCTCAGGCTATGCTCGATTCTGTTCATCAGATGCATGGACGCTTCATGATTTCTGTGTGGCCTAAGTTCTATTGCAACACCGATAACTACAAGGAACTCGATGCCAAGGGTTGGATGTATATCCAGAGCCCAACGGATGATATTCACGACTGGGTAGGTCCTGGCTATAAGAATGGTTTCTACGATGCCTACGATGCCGGCGCACGCAAGATGTTCTGGCGTCAGATGGACGAGAAACTTTATACTAAGTATAATAAGAATGGTGTAGCAGGTGTCGATGCTTGGTGGATGGATGCTTCTGAGCCCAATGTCCGCGACTGTACGCCAATGTGGTATCGTAAAGCCCTCAGCGGTCCTACGGCCCTCGGCACCTCTACGGAGTATTTCAACGCTTACTCTACCGTCAATGCCGACGCTATCTACAACGGTCAGCGCTCTGTCTGGAAGGGTAAGAAAGACGAGCCTCGCGTGTTCCTGCTCACCCGTAGTGGCTTCGCTGGCGAGCAGCGTTTCTCGACGGCTACCTGGAGTGGCGATATCGGCACCCGTTGGGAGGATATGCGCGCTCAGATGACGGCTGGTCTGAACTATTCGATGTCGGGTATCCCCTTCTGGGGTATGGACCAGGGCGGATTCTCTGTAGAGAACCGCTATGCGGCAGCCCAGCAGATCTACGACCGCACAGGCGTGGAGAACGAAGACCTCAAGGAATGGCGCGAGCTGCAGACCCGTTGGAACCAGTTTGGTGCCTTTATTCCTCTCTTCCGTGCGCATGGTCAGTGGCCGCTGCGTGAGATCTGGAACATCGCTCCCGACGAGCATCCTGCCTATAAGTCGTTCGTCTATTACGACAAGCTGCGCTATCGCCTGATGCCATACCTCTATTCATTGGCTGGTTGGGCTCACTTCAAGGACTATACCTTGATGCGCGCTTTAGTGATGGACTTCAATGGCGATCGTGAGGTTGAGAATATCGGCAACCAGTGGATGTTCGGTCCTGCCCTGATGGCTTGTCCTGTAGGCTATTATAAGGCTCGCAACCGTAGTGTTTACTTCCCAGAGCAGTGTGGCTGGTATAACCTCTATACGAATGAGTATATCGAAGGCGGTCAGAACATGGTAGTTGATGCCCCATACGAGCAGATTCCTGTATTCGTTCGCGAGGGTGCCATCATCCCATTCGGTCCTGAGATGCAGTGGAGCGATGAGAAACCCGCAGAGCTCATCAATCTCTATGTTTACGAAGGTCAGAACGGCTCATTCCAACTCTATGAGGACGAAGGCACCAACTATAATTACGAGAAGGGTAAGTTTGCCACGATCGATATTACTTACGACGATGCTTCGAAGACCGTTTCCTTTGGTGCTCGTAAGGGTCAGTTCAATGGCATGCTGAAGAACCGTCGTTTCAATGTGGTGCTCGTCACCAAGGACAATGCCAAACCTCTGAACCTCGAGAATCCCGAGGGTAAGATGGTAGAATACAAAGGTAAGGCAGTAAACATCAAAATATAGATATGAAAAAGCATCTATTGGTAGTAATAGCAATACTCAGCTCTCTGGCAGGTCAAGCCAGAGAGCGAGTTTGTTTTGATAGCGATTGGCGTTTTATCCTGGCCGACACTGCTTCTATGTCGTCACCCGACTATCAGGATGGTTTCTGGCGTAAGCTTAATCTGCCGCATGATTGGGCCATCGAGGGCGACTTCTATGCTGGTAATCCCAGTGGTGCCGGTGGTGGTGCTTTGCCTGGTGGAGTAGGCTGGTATCGTAAGTGTTTTTCTTTGCCGGCAGGCAATGAAAAATACTTCTTGGAGTTCGATGGCGTCTATATGAACTCTACCGTTTATATCAATGGTCAGAAGGTCGGCTTCCGTCCTTATGGCTATTCCAGTTTTGAGTACGATATCACCCCATACGTCCATGAGGGACAGAATGTGGTGGCAGTGCGTGTCGACAACAGCGATCAGCCTAACTCCCGTTGGTATTCGGGCTGTGGCATCTATCGCCATGTGTGGCTCACCAAGACCAACCCTATCCACATTAAACATTGGGGCGTCTTTGTGCACGATGGTAAGGTAGAGGTTGATTACGAAAACCCCACCAAGCAAAAGGTAATAGTAAAGAACACTTGGCTTGATGCTGATGGCAAGCCAACCAGCATCAAAAAGCCAAGGAAGTGGAGCTGCGAAGATCCTTATTTATATAAGGTTCGCACGCAATTGATGGTTGGTGGTAAGGTGGTAGATGAAGTGGAGACCACCACAGGTTTCCGTGATTTCAAGTTTGATGCCAAGACAGGCTTTTGGTTGAATGGTAAGAACTTCAAGTTGAATGGTGTGTGCGAGCATCACGACTTTGGATGCTTGGGCGCTGCTTTGCATGAGGATGCCCTCCACCGTAAACTCGCCAAACTGAAGGCCATGGGTGTCAATGCCATCCGTTCGTCGCATAATCCGCCAGCTCCGGAACTCCTGAATATGTGTGATACGATGGGACTCATCGTGATGGACGAGTCGTTTGACATGTGGCGACGCAAGAAGACACAGAACGACTATGCCCGATTCTTCGACGAGTGGCATGAGCGCGACCTTACTGACTTGGTGCTCCGCGATCGTAATCACCCCAGTATTCTGATGTGGTCGATAGGTAATGAGGTGTTGGAACAGTGGAGTAGTGCTGAGGCTGATACGCTGACGCTTGAGCAGGCCAACCTGATTTTGAATGCAGGACATGACGCTTCTACACTTGCTAAAGATGGCGAACTGTCAGTACAGTCGTTGCTTACCCAGCATCTTGCTGAGATTGTGAAACGCTATGACACCTCACGCCCCATTACTGCTGGTTGTAACGAGCCTTCGCCTAACAACCATCTGTTTAAGAGTGGTGCTATCGACATCATTGGCTTCAACTATCATCACCAATGGGTCAAGGATGTGCCCCAGAATTTTCCAGACAAACCCTTCATCTTCTCTGAGAGTGTCAGTGCCCTGCAGACGCGAGGCTTCTACATGATGCCCAGCGACAGCATCTATAAAGCTCCTAAGGAGTGGTGGTTGCCGTATACTGATCCTTCGTATATGTGCTCAGCCTACGATAATATGCATGCCTCATGGTCGAGCACGCATGAGCAGACGTGGGATGTCGTGAAGCATAATGACTTCGTCGGTGGACAGTTTATCTGGACGGGCTTCGACTATATTGGTGAGCCTACACCCTATGGCTTCCCCGCTCGCAGTTCTTATTTCGGCATTATCGACTTGGCTGGATTCCCCAAGGACTCATATTATATGTATCAGAGCGAGTGGACCAACAAGCCGATGCTCCATCTCTTCCCACACTGGAACTGGTTGCCAGGACAGGAGATTGACATGTGGTGCTATTACAACAATGCCGACGAGGTAGAGCTCTTTATCAATGGTAAGAGTCAGGGTGTGCGCAAGAAGATTCCTACTCAAGGTAATTGGAAAGCCGGGCTCTGTACAGAGTATCATGTTGGCTGGCGTGTCAAGTATGAACCAGGCGAGGTAAAAGCCATTTCACGTAAGGATGGCAAGGTGGTTTGCCAACAGACCATTAAGACTGCTGGTGCCCCTGCTAAGATTCGTCTCTCTAAGGACTATCAGGGTCGCAACCTCTGCTTTGTCACAGTCGAGGTGGTAGATGCCCAGGGCAATCTCTGTCCTCTGGCTGAAGACCAGCTATACTTCACCACCGAAGGCCATGCAGCCATTGTGGGAACCGATAATGGTTGTCAGACCTCCATGGAGAGCTTCGTAGCTCCTCAGCGCAAAGCCTTCTTTGGCAAGTGTATGGTGGTGGTTCGAGGCGATGGCACGCTGAAAGCACAGTCGCCGATGCTTGAGAGTGCAACGATTAAGATTAGTCTATAAAAAATATTTGAGTGCTCAATTGTAGCACTCAAATATTTTATTCACAACGTCCTTCTGCATCTTCTTACTGAGCAGACTCACAATCCAAACGACTGGGAAGCCACCTATCATAGCGATGGCTCCGCAGTTGATGGGGTTGATGGGATTGCCTGCCAGCATGTTGATGACGGTAAGACCTACACCCCAGATGAAGCATGCCCATACACTGGCTGTCGTGACACCACGCCAGTAGAGACCCAGCATGAAGGGAGCCAGGAAGGCACCTGCCAATGCACCCCACGAGATACCCATAAGCTGAGCGATAAACGTGGGAGGATTGAGGGCGATGAGCAGGGAGATGGCGATAAAGAACATGATGAGCACACGCATCACCACGACCTTACGACGCTCTATCTTCTCTGCCACGATGTCATCGATAGAACCATCCTCTACCTCACCTGGCAACGACTTCTTGTCGCGGTAAATCAGGTCGAGAGTCATGGTGCTTGACGATGTGAGCACGAGTGATGCCAGTGTCGACATAGAGGCAGATAATACCAGCAGTACCACGAGGGCTATCAGCACATCAGGCAGGGTGATCAGCATGGCTGGCACGATAGAGTCGTAGGCTATCTTGCCTGTCGCTTCATTGATGACTGGGTCGTACAGACGTCCGAAACCACCAAGGAAGTAGCAGCCACCGGCTACGACGAAGGCAAAGAGGGTAGAGATGACTGTGCCGCGCTTGATAGCCGACTCGTCAGTGATAGAGTAGAACTTACCCACCATCTGTGGCAGTCCCATGGTACCCAGCGAGGTCAGAATAATAACACCCAGCAGTCCCCAGGGATCAGGTCCCAGCCATGTGGCAAACATACCACTACCTGGCTCTGTAGCACCATCGGCAGGCATCTGAGCCAGTTTGTTGACAGCCTCTGTCAATCCTCCCTGAGCAGAGAGCACAGCAGCAATGACAGCCACAATGCCGAAGAGCATGATGATACCCTGAATGAAGTCGTTCATCGCTGTGGCCTTGTAACCACCCAGAATGACATACACAGCAGTCAGTATCGACATGATGACCACGCAATACTCATAGGGAATATTAAAGCCCATCTCGAAGAGACGCGAGATGCCACTATAGACACCTGCGGTATAGGGAATCAGGAATACAAAGGCAATGATAGAAGCGGCTACACGCAAACCTTGGTCCTGAAAACGGGTACCGAAGAAATCGGGCATGGTGCGACTCTCAATATGTTGTGTCATCAACTTGGTGCGCTTGCCAAGGATAATCCACGCCAAAAGTGAGCCGATAACGGCATTGCCAATACCAATCCAGGCACTGGAGAGACCATATTTCCAGCCAAACTGTCCGGCATAGCCCACGAAGACCACTGCTGAGAAATAACTGGTACCAAATGCGAACGCAGTAAGCCATGGACCTACGGAGCGTCCGCCCAATACAAATCCATCTACACTGCTGGCCTGCTTGCGAGTGTAGAGACCCACGCCAATCATCACAGCCAGGAATAAAACGGTTAATAGAACTTTTATAATCATCTTATTTTTTAATGTTTAATGTTTAATCTTTAACGTTTAATCTTTAACGTTTAATGTTTAATGTATCAAAACGCTACCTGAATCTGTCCCTGCAACCAGTTATAATCATTGCTGATATAGTCGCCACAGAAACAACGGGTGTACTGCAACTGTACACGACACTTCTTGTAGAACCAATACTGCGCACCAATCGTCAGATTGCTCTGGCGCCATCCGCTCTTCGTCGTGTTGCGATTAAAGGTTTCCAAGCTGGCTACGGCATCTACACCCTCCATCACAGGAACAGCTGCGGTGATATAGCCACCATTCGATCCTACGTTGCCATCCTTACCTTCCAGCCATTCCGCACGCACACTGATGGGGCGTGCTTCTTTATATTTGCCTGGTGCAAACATGCCATACTTATACTCGGCACCAATGCTGAAGCGGTTGCGACGATAGTTGTCGCCTACGTTGATCTCTGGGTTCCATGCCGCTTTTCCTACCGCATGTCCGCGTCCCAGCTGTCCACTGGCTACAACGCGCAGGCCTGGTACCATCTCAGGCTTGTATTCCACCTTGGCAATATAGTCTTTGTCGCTATTGCCATCCCTGCGGTTAATACCCTGACCGTTCATGATGGCCAGTTCGTAGTGTATCTGTTTATTGAGCAGGTTACCATAGACCATCAGTCCCATGTCACGTCCGTAGTTGACACCATTCAGCGGGTCAGGACCTTCACCAGCCAGATAGAGCACGGCTTGCGAGTAGACATCAATCAGTTCGAGTTGTGTGGGCGACAGTGGATTCTCCATCGAGTAGGAGTGCTTAAACTGTCCTACACGGACGGTAACCATATCGTCGTCAGTCACGCGGTAGTCCGTATAAAACTCCTGAACGACACTGGAGAAATCGTACATGAAGAGAAACGACCATCGGTCAGTGATGCGAGCCTTTGCCCACAACAGCGTACGCTTCAGATTAAAGTCGGTTGTCGTCTTATCGTTGGCGTTGCTGTACGAATAGCCGCCTTGTGCATAACCGTTGAAGGTGACGCGATCCGTAATCTCCTTCATCCAGTCAATCTTCTCCTCTTTCTTTTCTTGTGCCATAGCGGTGGTACTGCAAAGCATGCTGAGTGCCAGGGCTATGATGGTGGCAAGGTTGAATAATTTTACTTTCATTGTTGCTTGTTATTTTTGACTACATATTTCTGATAGTATGTGAGCAGCAGGGTGGTCATGGGCAGTGCGATAATCATACCCAGAATGCCCAGCAGCGATCCCCAGATCGACAGCGACAACAGGATGATGGCCGAGTTCAGTCCTGTCACGTGACCCATGATACGTGGTGTTAGGATGGTGTCCTGAATGAGCTGCACGATGGCGAATACGGCAATGGCCATCAGCATGATAATCCAGAAACTCTGTCCTGTATCAGCCGCTTTGACCACAGCCAGCAGAATGGTTGGTATGAATCCCACTAATTGCAGATAAGGCACCATGTTGAGCAGTCCTATGAACATACCCAGACCAATAGCCATCGGGAAGTCGATAATGAGGAAACCAATGCTGAACAGGATACCTACGCATAAGGCTACCAAACCCTGTCCACGGAAATACTTGTTCATGCCCGATTCTACGTCACCTACCAGTTGTACGGCAAATTTCCGATAGCGCTCTGGCAACAGGCCTACCCATCCATTGCTGATTTCTTCGTAATCTAGCAAGATAAATAAGGTGTAGAGCACGACCATCGTCACTGAGAAGACGCTGAATACGATATCGAAACTCTGGGTGATAATGTCCCACACCTTAGGAACTGTCTGTTTGATGGTGTCCAGGAATCCTTCCTGCGTCACAATGGCCTTCACTTCCTCAGTCGTCAGATGGCGATGTATGAAGTCTTCCACCAGATTAGGGATGTTGCTCATCATCTCGTCGTTGCTGACGTAGTTCACCAGCAAGTCCTTGACACGGATGCTTTCTTCCACCATAGGCGGTATCATGAGCCAGCCCAGCCCTGTCAATACGATGCCAACCACCAGAAACGAGCAGAGGATGCCCGCAATGCGATACTTCAGGTGGCAACGATACTGGAAGAATTTAACCAATGGAAACAGCAGGTATGCAATGAGCCATGCCAGAAAGAATGGTAACAGCACACTGCTCAGTCGGTTGAGCAACATCACGATACCCACCACAATGATGACGCCCATCAGACTACGGATAAAACTGTCGAAAGTGATCTTTTTTTGTTCCATAACGGTTGCAAAGGTACGAAATAATTGATAAAAGGCAACGAGAAATGAAAATAATTTGGATATTTCTATAGTTATTTGTACCTTTGCTGCATGAATATACATCCTATAGCCTATTTTCGTTCGCCTTTCACGTCGAAGTTTGGCATTCCTCGTCAGAGTGGACTTGTCGACGAACTGGTTGGACGCATCGAGTTTACACCCGATTATCGCCAGCCTGAAGCACTGCGTGGCATGGAGGGTTATGACTACCTTTGGCTCATCTGGGGATTCTCTGAGAATGTGGATGCCGAAAAACATCCCACCGTCCGTCCACCCTTGTTGGGAGGCAACGAACGGGTAGGGGTGTGGGCCACGCGTTCACCCTTCCGTCCTAACAATCTGGGTCTGTCGTCAGTCCGCATTGTCCGCATCGATGCCACTGTGCCTTATATTGAGGTGGCTGGTGCCGACCTGATGGATGGCACACCCATCTACGACATCAAACCCTATCTGCCCTATGTCGACAGCCATGCCGATGCACGTGGTGGCTTTACCGATGATAAGCAATGGCAGCAGTTACAGGTAGAATTACCCGGCAATCTGCCCCTCTCATGGTCAGAATCAGATATTCAAAGTCTCAAGTCCGTGCTGTCCCTCGATCCTCGTCCTCACTATCATGCCGACCCTCAGCGCGAGTACGTCATGCCTTTCCGGGACTACGAAGTCCATTTCATCGTTTCCGACACCGTCCTTCGTGTCCTGTCCATTGCATAATAACGCATTGTTTTTTCTATAATTATGAGCTCTGCGACCATGAAATTCCAAAATTATTCGTATCTTTGCAACCATAAACTCAGATAAGATATGAAGACAAAACACATCATGTACAAAACCACTGGCACGTGTTCCCAGATGATCGACGTGACAGCCGACGAGAATAACATCATCCAGCAAGTGTTCTTCCTTGGTGGATGCAACGGCAACCTGCAGGGTATCAGCCAACTAGTGCGTGGGCAGCATATTGACGATGTCCTTCCCCGCCTCAATGGTATCCGTTGCGGCACGAAGGGTACCTCCTGTCCTGACCAGCTATGCAGAGCCTTGGAGCAGCTGAAGAACAAAGAGGCAGAATAAAAGATCATGGGGACGGTTCTCCTGATCCGTCGTCGCAAGGCGACTGTGATCAGGAGAACCGTCCCCATGATCCCTCAGTGGAAATCGCAGAGACCAGTGCACTTGAGCAGGGAGTTCTTATGCTGCTTCATAAAACACTTGTCCGACTCTATCGATATGATCTCCGATTGGGGTTCCCTTTTTCTTCTGATAATCCAAAAGGTCAATAGAGTAAAGCAGCTCTAGGTCTTCTATGTCGCATTGAACATCCAACAACAAGCGATAGTCAATGTCTTTGCCAATAATAGCAAGATCAATATCCGATCCAGGACGAAAGTTCCCTTTCGACCTGGAGCCGAAAATCAGAACCTTTTGGATGTTCGAATAACGTCGAAAAACATCTTGCAGTTCCTGTATCACTGTATCGCTAAGACCGAATTTCATGTTTGATGATAGTCAGATTGTTGTGATAATAACTTTAAATCCTCATCTAATTTCTTTAATAGTGGAGCATAATCACTATAGATTAGCTTGATAATGGGTAGAACCTCTTGTTCGTCGTAAACATGGCTCAGAGTATTTCTGGATTTTGCCATCTTTCTCCATCCATCGTGGTCCGAGATCAATCCATCTTCAAATGCCGTCTTCATAGTGCCGTTGGGCCCCATCATAAACTCATAGCCTTTAAACAGAAGAAGATCTTGCAGCACTTTCCAGGATAACTCAAAAGTGTATTCGAAGCGTTGTACCAACCCTTCAAGTTCTAATTCTGATAAATCATCCATGAATCGATCCGCCTCTGTTACCTCAAGTAGTCTTTGGCATGCCTTATGGAAGTTTGCATATCGCTGAATCCACCTTACATCTGTTTCTTGTTCCATTTCCTTTTTCTTTTTATTTTGCAAAGATAGAAAGTTTATCTGAAGATTCCAAATTTTAAAGAAAAAAAATTTAATAACAAGAAGATTATGTTTCGTTGATCACCAGTTCCCTTGGTAGCGTAATCACCTTCAGTCGTTCATACCAGATGCGAGTCGAACCGTCCCCGTGATCCCCATTTTTATGTTAATAATCCCAAAACCGCCGACGAAATTAATCCGCCCGAAACTATTTCGAGACTTTTAACATTATTTAGGGGGAGGTAACGGTCGTTAACAGAATTATTTGTATCTTTGTAACCGAAATATATAACTTAACTAAGTGTTTAATAACGATTATACTAATTATTCTGATAAAATTATGAAGAAAAGAAAAATTTATGAGAAGCCTGCGATGCAGGTCTTCGAGTTGAAACAACAGCCGCAACTGCTGGCTGGTAGTGGTGGCGAAATCCCCAATAATGATCCGTACACACCGGAACCAGATCCATTCTCATTCTAATTCACACAGTGTAGAACCAATTAAAAATGAAACGACAATGAAAGCAACAAAGATTTTCATGATGGCTGCACTGGCTCTGACATTTGCCGCTTGCAGCAACAACGACGACATTGACCTCGCCCAGCAGCCCACTGAACAGCCCGCTAACGGCGAGATTACCATCACCGCAACTCTTGACGCCAACGACGGTGCCTCAACCCGCGCCCTGAGCATCGACGGTAGCAACATCGCCTCGACGTGGGCAACCACCGATCAGTTTGCTATCCTATACAACAACGGAACAGATAATACCAAGAGTATCGCCACAGTGGACAAGATAGATGGAACAACCGTTACCATCACGTTCACTGTATCTTCATCGCTGGCCAACAACACAGCTTGTACGATCGTCTATCCTGCATCGGCTGCCAACGTCGCCAACACGGGTGCTGATGTCGCCACAGCACTGGCCACGCAGAACGGCACCATCGGGAACTGCCCTGAAGTCCGTGTGGGTACGGCCACCATCGACAAGGATAATCACAATCTGTCGAGCGTTACGAAGCTCGCCGCACAGAACTCTATTTTCTTATTCACCACAAAGAATAGTGACGGCTCGGCTGAAATCCCAGTGACAAAGTTGACCGTCATGACGGGCGGACACAACTATGTCATCACCCCCAGCTCGGCCACCTTCTATGCTGCCCTGCCCGCCATCAGCACCCAGCCCGTGATCTTCACCGCCACGGGTAGCGACAGCAAGACCTACACGGCAGCAAAAGCCAGTGTAACAATCGCTGAAGGCAAATACTATCAGAGCGTGGTAAAGATGAAGGAGGTACCCACAGGTGCCCTTATCGGCCAGTTCTCCGTCAGCGACACCAAGAAGATCTTTTTCTCCAAGGGCAACCTGCAATATACCAAGAGTACCGGTATATGGAGCTCTATGGACCATCAGTACTCTACTGTCGAGACTACCAGCCAGGCTATATGCGACGA
>JAEEGH010001240.1_pt1 | contig 74855 bp, 62 predicted proteins | sample 9134181 | NCBI WGS metagenome assembly JAEEGH01 (sample SAMN16246544, study PRJNA631951) | gut metagenome | biome: gut microbiome; feature: rumen; material: DP-attached | host: Bos | place: Iran: Karaj | collected 2018-10 | reverse complement strand
CGCCCTTCTTCATGAGCTTCATGATGGCCGGGATCACGTTGTGGTGCTGCTTGTCCGGTGTGAGGTTGCAAACGAGGTCTGCATCCGGAATCATTTCTTCGTAGGTACCGACCTTGAAGCCGTTTTCAGTAGCGTTCTTCCAGGACTGGCGCTTCTGTTCGATGGCTTCCTTGCGGAGCGTGTAAGAGACGTCGAGGCCGCTATCGCGCAGGTCAAGACCCTGATGGAGACCCTGGGCACCGCAACCGACGAACACGATCTTCTTGCCCTTGAGGGCTTCAACACCACGGCTGAATTCAGAATGTTCCATGAAACGGCAGTGGCCAATTTCTTCGAGTTGGCGACGCATAGGGATAGAATTGAAATAATTCATTTTTTGAACCTCTGTTAAATAAAATTGTTCCGGCGGAAAATGTAGCAAACGGCGGACAGCGGCAACCGGTTGACAGCCCAAAACACAGCCAAAAATTCCATTTTTTGTAAAAATATGGGCAAAGGGGGATACCTCCCCACCACCTAAAGGTGGCCATGTACACTAAGGCCTAAAGGCCAAGTGACCAAAGGTCGCCTAGTGGCTCCGCCCCTAAAACCCCGAATTACGTCATTGCGAACCCCGAACAGGGGTGAAGCAATCCTTTCGCCCTGCTAGGGGACTCCTACGGAGTCCCTCGCTGCTCGGCTCAGCAATGCAGAAATGCTAGCATTTCTGCGCTGCGCTCGCCTCACTGCTAGTCCTTTACGCAACGAACTGAAAATGCATAGATCTTTGGGTAGAAGTACAGGTTCGCATTGTCGCCATAGTAGTACACGTACACATTATTCGCGTTTGTTTCACGATCCCTCTCATACTCTACAGAACTCCAGAAGTACGTATATTTGCCCTCTTCGTGGAAATCTCCTCCATCGCAGAACCTGAAACCAGCAGGCAACGCGGTGAAACCGAATGCATCCGTGCCATTTCCGCTTGTTCCTTTATAATCATTCCAGCCCGTCTGCGATTTGAGAACCTTGCCCGCAGTGGATCTTCCGCCCACAGCCATGAGAAAGGCTTGCCATTCGGTATTATTCGGCAAATGCCAACCCGGCGGGCAAATGCCCTGCACCGTGCCGGTCAGATTGCAAAATTTGTCGTAACCGCATTCAAGCGGATTATCGGCATCATTCGCAAGCTTCACCGAATCGATTGCCGCGGCCCATGTATAAAAACGGCCAACCACATCGCAGGTAGAGCTATCCCCGTTGTCCTTCTTTCCAAAGCACCAACTCTTTTCCTTCACATTTAAATCCGAGGCATCATAGTAATTCAGGTTTTCGGCCATCCAAGTTTGGTCACCAATCTTCACCGTCTTGTATGTTTTGCCATCACGTTCATCGGTCATGGAGCCGTAGTCAATATCAGGATTAAAGCGACATTCCTTCGGCACATTCCAACTCCAACCCGTTTCGCCTTCCAGAAGCGCCGAACAATTCACCTTGTCCTCGCTACTACTGGAACTTGACTCAGTTTCGCTAGAGCTCGACAGCTCATCAGCAGAACTGCTACTAGACTGCGGCGTCACTTCAGAAGAAGACGACTCCGCGACGCTAGACGAGGACTCCACAACACTGCTACTGGATTCTTCGCTTGCGCTCAGAATGACGGATGAAGAACTACTAGACTTCACCGAACTCGACGAATCTTCATTTTTCGAAGACGAAGACTTCGCCTTTTCACTGCTGCTGGACAGATCCTCGACCGGAGCCGAGGATGACGACCGCACGGAACTGCTCGACTGCAGTGTGACGCTGGAAGAAGACGATTCAACACCCGGTTCATCATTCTGCCCAGCAGACGCTGAAGAACTGTCATCGCACCCGACAACAGCAAACGCCACCAAACCCATCGCAACAAGAAACTTCTTCATAAGCGCCTCCAAACAATATTTATCTAAAGAAAATGTAATTTATTTTCACCCCAAAAAAGCAAAACAAGCCCAAAGCATCGACACAAAAGCCGCCCGCATATCACAGTCAACGGAAAATCTTTCCGCACAGGTAAAGCGGTAAATGCAATGTTTCCGTTTGTCCGTCATTCGTCACGGCGATATTCTTTTGCGAAAGTACGAATCCTTTCTTAGGCGAAAACCTCTTGCAAAAGACGCCATAGCTTTTCGCTTTCGTGTGTTCTTCCGCCTTGACATCAACCGGCATCAACTCGTTTTTAATTTCAATCAGAAAATCGAGTTCAGCCTTGTTCTCGGACCGCCAGAAATAAGGGTGCAGCCCCTGCTTCACAAGTTCATTCATTACAAAGTTTTCTGTAAACGCACCCTTGAAAGTGGCGTACAGCGGTGTTTCTTCAAGAATCGTGCTGGCGTCAATTCCAGACTTCACGCGCAACAACCCGACATCGCTCATATAGACCTTGAAAACCGTGCCGTTGGCATTGTTCGATAGCGGCAGTTCCGCATTCGTCACACATTCCAGCTTGTGCAAAAGTCCCGCATTAAAGAGCCATTGCAGCGCATCTTCCAAATCAGCAGCACGCTTGCCCGCCTTCACATGCGAGAACATGAACTTGTTGTTGTCCTTTGCCAGTTGCTTGGGGACGGAATCCCAGATAAGTCCAAGTTTCGGTATATCCGACGGCGGAGCATGCTTCGAAAAATCGTCCCCATAATCCAAAAGAATGTTCTTCAGGATTCGGTCCACTTTTTCAAAATCATTTTCCTGTACAAACGACGCTACCGCAGCGGGCATACCGCCGACAACATAATAAAGTTTTAGATAATTCTGTAACGGAATGGTGTACATTTCCGGTAGTGCTCGACGCAGGTCATAGTTCGAAAGACCTTCGAGCAAGGACCGGCCGTCATCAATCGCCATCAAGAATTCCTCAAAACTCATGGGGAACATCTGCAGGCGTTCCACCTTCCCCACAGGGAAAGAAATTTCCGACTTGCGGATAACCACTCCCAGGAGAGATCCAGCGGCAATCACATGAAGTCCGGAACGATCTTCGCAGAAATACTTGAGGCTCGTTATGGCCTTGGGGCACGCCTGGATTTCGTCGAAAAAGACAAGCGTCTTGCCATCCGTAATTTTCTGCTTAGAATAGCGCTCCAGTTCCATCACAATGCGAGTGACATCGAAATCGTACTCGAAGATGGACTGCAGGGCAGTATTTCCCTCGAAATTGAAATACGCCAGGTTTTCAAAAAAACGGTTCCCAAAATCCTTGATTGCGTAGGTTTTTCCGCACTGACGCACCCCGGTCACCACCAGCGGCTTACGCCCTGGCTCAGACATCCATTCTATGAAACTTTTCAGTATTTCGCGTTCCATACTCCAAAATCTACATTATTCATATCAATTTTGCAATAGTTTCTGCGTTTTTCATACGAATAACGCGACAAAACTCACAATTTTTGCACCAATAAGGCCAAAATCGTGTTTTTTTAGCAATTTAGCATCCACTTATCCAGAAAAACCATCTGTTCGGCGGTATGGAACCAGTGTTCGCCGCCATCCATTATGGTCAAGGGGGCACCGATTTTCTGGGCAAATTCGCGCATCGTTTCCAGCGAAGTCAGGTTGTCATTCAAGCCGTACAGAATCTTTGTCGGGACGCGCCACTCGATCGGATTTTCACGCACGTAGCACAGGTATTCCCACGAAAGTGTTTCGCCGAAATTCGTCGACACAGTTTTCTTTTCGCGGAGTTCCTCTTCGGAGACTCCCGCCCAAGCCATCATGTTGCAAATCAGCTTTTCCATGTTGACTATCGGCGAAATAAAGTACGCCTGTTTGACGGGCTTATCGGCCAGCGCATTCATCGAGAAGAACGCACCGATGCTATTTGCCACAAGGGTCACTTCGTCATAGCCCGCAGCCACGGAATCGAAACAAACCGGGAATTCCTTCTTGGCTTCCCACGGGGTTTCCGCCTTGTAATCGAACCCACGAACATCGGCATCAGGGAACAAGCTCTTGTAATGCAGCGCCTCGTCGGCGTTCCCGCCCTTTCCGTGCACGTAAATGACAAGGGGTTTCATTCGCTAATTGTTCTTTACGCAGCGAACTGAACTCCCACCGTGCTTGTAGGCGAAGTCTAGGAACGTTTTCTCTTTATCATAGTCTATGCCCAGGTGTTCGGCATAGTCGGCATCGAATCCTGTGGCACTCCAGAAGTAGGCCCCATTGCCCGCGAGATAGAAACCATAGAGTGGAGCCCATCCGCCGACGGGCAATGCAGTAAAGCCGAATGCATCTGCACCATTTTTGCTTTCGGCCCAGCCGCTCTGGGATTTGAGGACATTGCTTGCGGTAGATTGCCCGCCCATCACCGTGAGCAGGGTTCCAAACTCCGCCTTGCTCGGCAAGTGCCAGCCCGGCGGACAAATCCCGTACACAGTGTCGGGCAAGGCGCATTTTTTGCCATCGCCGCAATCCTGCGGATTCTTGGTATCGGTCGCCAGTTTTACGGAATCGATTGCAGCAGCCCAGGTGTAAAGGCGGCCAGCCACGTCGCATTTTTTCGGCTCATTGTCGTAGCACCAAGACCAATCATATTTATCCTCACCCGAACCTCCTTGACCTGGGTCAAAGTTCAGGTTTTCCGCCATCCACACTTGGTCGCCAATCTTCACCGTCCTGTAAACCTTGCCATCACGGCTATCGGTCATGGCGCCATAGTCAATATCAGGGTTAAAGCGGCATTCCTTCGGCACATCCCAGCTCCAGCCCGTTTCGCCTTCCAAGAGCGCCGAACAATTTACCTTGTCCACGCTGCTGCTGGAACTTGACTCAGTTTCGCTAGAACTTGACTGCACATCAGCAGAACTGCTGGACACGCTTGTCGCGCTGGAACTCGACTGCGGTGTGACGGAGGAAGAGGACGATTCGTCGTCGTTCGGGACGACACTGCTGCTAGACAAATCCTTCTCACTGGAACTCGACTCGGCACCGGATGATGAATTTTCAGAAGAAGAAGACTTTTCCTTGTCCGCAGAGCTACTACTCGACTTTAAACTGCTGCTAGATTCCGGATCGGTGCCAGGAATGACAGAGGAAGAAGACGGATCGTCACCGTTCGGGGAAACACTACTGCTGTTGTCGTCGCCACACGCCGCCAGGAAAACCAAAATGGATCCTATCGTCAAAATCTTTTTCATAAGGCCTCCTTCGCCTCAATGGCCTGGTATTCTACTGAAATATAACCTTTCCTACCCCACTTGTCCAGAAAGTGCGGCTTTACCCTTCAAATTTCCAGCCACAATCGTTGTGGTAAATCATCTGGCGGGTCATGCCGCCGTCGATGCAGATGTTTTCGCCGGTGATGAAGCCGGCTTTTTCGCTCGCGAGGTAAAGCACCATGTTCGCGATATCCAGCGGATTGCCAACGCGGCCTGCGGGCTGCTGAGTAGCATCGGGGCCTTCGTAGGTTTTGAAATCCGTATCTATCCAGCCCGGCGAAATGGAATTCACACGCACACGACCCGCAAAACTCACGGCCAGCGCATGCGTAAGCGCCGCAATCCCGCCCTTCGCCGCCGTGTAGCTTTCCGTCTGCGGTTGGCTCATGCGGTCGCGACTCGAAGAAATGTTTATAATGCTCGCGCCCACCCCGAAATGCGGTGCAAAAAGTTTCGCGAGATAGAACGGGGCCGTAACGCCGACAGCCAGCGCGTAGCTGAATTCCTCGTAACTGCATTCGTCAATGCCCTTCATCAGCGGGAGCGCGTTATTCACGAGCACATCCACGTGCCCGTACTTTTCGATAACGAACTGCGCGAACTTTTCGAGGACTTCCTTCTTGGAGAGGTCCCCCACAAAGCAGGGATTCTCGCGGATGTCGATGTAGGCGACCTTCGCGCCCTCTTTCTCGAATTCACTCACGACGGTAGCGCCAATCCCGTGCGCCCCGCCCGTCACCACGACCACTTTATTTTCAAACGATTTCATGTTGGTAAATATACACTAAAACGCACAGAAGCCTGCGCCCCTGCTTGACGCACGCGCCTTTTTATCCTATCCTTTCTGCCGATGCTCCAGTATTTCGAAGTCACAAAGAAATCACCGTGGTTACCGCAGGTCAAGGCGCTGTACGAATCGGCGTTCCCGGCGAACGAGCGCATCCCGATAAAGCATTTGCTTGACGATAAAATCAAGCGGGAATTCTGGGCGTTTTTTTACAAGGATGATGGCGAGAACGCCGCGGCTCCCAAGTTCTGCGGGTTCTCGAACTCCATCACGCACGGGAGCATCACGAACATCGTCTATTTCGCCGTCGTTCCAGAGCTGCGCAGCCGTGGGTACGGCTCGCAAATTTTGCAAGCCATCCGCGAAAAGCATCCGGACTCCCGCATCGTCGTCGATATCGAAGTCGAAGAAGATTCCAAGGACGCCGAGGAACTCGAACGCCGAAACCGCCGCCGCGAATTTTACACCCGCAACGGCTTTGACTCCTCCCCCGTCGATTACATCTGGCAAGGCGAACACTACCGCCTGCTTTCCGCCGGCGGCCCCGTCACCGAAAAAGAATTCCGTGATTTCTGGAAAGAAATCCTGAAGGATATTCCCGGTGCGAAATACCCGTAGCTATGAGTCCAAAAAGCAAGAAAGTTAGATATTATTCCCATTTTCTTTTTTTTCATGCAAAATCGCTTGCGCAACCGCATAAAAAAGGTATATTCAAAAGTGTGATCTATAGTGGCATTTTTGATCCAAAGAGAATCGCAAAAAACAACGGAGTATGGCCATGAAAAAATTTGCAATCTTGCTAATTACCGTATCAATGTTCTTTGGTTGTTCGGCAAACAACCCAACCAAGTCCCGTGGAAAACAAAGCGATGCCATGCAAGACAAGCTGGTTGTCTATGGCGCCTTTAAGGCCGATCTCGCCGGAAATATTACCTGGGAACGAGACGGGCTTTGCGACAGATCAGCGTTCAAGTTTTACGCTCGTCAGCAAAAGGAAATTGACAAACTAGTGGACATCATCATGAAGGAAAAATGTACGCAGGAACCGGGAACACTAAACAAAAAATGCAGTTGCAAATACTCTGGAATAGGCCTGAAATACACGCAGTTGGATGTTAACGAAGCCGTTCTTTGGAACTCCGCATCCTCCTTTGTACCCACAACATCCCTCGGTGATTCTGACCCGCAAAAAGTCGACTCAACGATATACCCCGTGAAAAACATCCCGATTCCCTAGAATTGGCCGAAGTATTTCGATGACAAATTTTAGTCAATCAAATCATTCTGGAATCTTGACAGGTGTTCGAACGGCAAGATTTGCCGGCCTCTGAACAGTCCGCAGCCATCGTTGATTAGCTGGTTGTTGATGGCCTTGAACATATTCACGTCAATCTTCGCAAGTTCAAGTTCCTGCAATTTCACCAGGCGCTCATACGCCTCGTCAAAGTAGACGCACTCTCCGCTCGGAATCTGGTCATGCTTGGAGCGCCGTTCCTCCTGCGACTTTTCGTAGCCAAAATGGTTCGCTTCGCCTATTTCGGCAAAGTCATCCATATCCTTCGTACGCAATTGGACTTCCGTATAGCAGCGCGCTAGATTATCGTAGAACGTGATATGCAACGACTGGTAGCCAGAACTCCTGGGAGTCGCCACCGAATCATGGTAATACGGCCTCACGGAATCACTCAGCAAGTCAGAATGTCCGCTATTGTCCAAGTGCTTGGAGATTTCTGCCGTAAAGCCCCGTTCTTCAAGGAACTCGGGCAACGCATTCGCGATTTCGTACAGGTATTTCCGCTCCACCTCGCTCCGGTCTTCGCCCTTCTTGATATGGCAAACAGGCATCGAGATAACGATACGGTACGCAATCAGGTCTCGGAAATTCAGCTTGCTCTTGATTTCAGCTTCGGACGGGAATGCGCCATTCTTCTTGTAATAGTTGTAGATGAATTCAAGGATATAGCCGTTGAATTTTTCTTCGGCACGGATCAGGGACTTGATGCGTCCCTTGAACGTGAACGCAAGGAAGGGATACTCCCTTGTCATGAACTTGTAGAATTCCTTTATGCGCTGGGACTGCGAGGTCAAGAAGTCGTTGTGTTCCAGCAGTTCGATAATCTGAATCAGGAAATTCGAGTGTGCAAGGTCAATGCTGTTGCGCGATTCCTTCGCACCATTCCTGAGGTCGTTCGAATACTGGTGCAGAATCTTCAGCACCGTGTTTCCAGAGAACAGATAGTCGTTCAAACAAATCATCTTTTACCTCGTAAATCCGAGCTTCATATTGGGGTTCACAAGGCGAAATATAAAAACGTTTTTCGCCCGCCACAGCGGATAAAACATCTTCAAAAAATTTATTACAAAACGCTTTACACGGAGTGAAAAGCACAGTGGTCGCTTTTACATTTTCTTCATAGAATTACATGCGAGTCCGCGAAATAATGTATATTCAAAACAAGACTTCGCCGAAGCGAAAAGGACCTTTCTATGCGTTTCTATGTACCCACGGATATCTACGTTGAAAAGAATTGCGTGAAGAACCATGCGCAAAATCTGCTTGCGATGGGGAAGCGTGCGTTCATCATGACGGGCAAAACTTCTGCCAAGAAGAACGGTTCTTTGAACGATGTCACCGCCGTTCTGGACGCGGGTCACGTGCCGTACCAGATTTTTGACCAGGTCGAAGAAAATCCGTTCACCGATACCGTAGGGAACGCCACACAGCAGGCACGCGAATTCGGAGCCGATTACATCATCGGCATCGGGGGCGGTTCCGCCATCGACGCGGCAAAGGCAGCCGCACTACTGCTCGCGAACCCGAATCTTATCGCGGACAACTTGCACAAGGCTCCCGAAAAGCCGCTCGGCCACGTGCCTGTCGTCGCCGTACCGACTACATGCGGAACGGGTTCCGAGGCAACGCCGGTCGCCATCATCACGAACCACAAGATTCACCTGAAAAAGAGCATCCCGCACAAGATTTTCCCGGCGCTCGCGCTTGTCGACGGCAAGTACCTCGCCTCGGCCAAGAAAACGCTAATCGTAAACACTGCTGTCGACGCGCTCGCCCACATGGTCGAAAGCATCCTGAACGTCTATTCCAACGCGTTCAACCGCATGTGCCCGAAATACGGCCTCAAGCTCTGGGGCGAATTCAAGGACGCGCTTCTTTCCGACGCGCCCGTAAGCGAAAACCTTTACGAAAAACTCATGCTCACCTCGACTATCGCAGGCATGTCCATCGCGCACACAAGCACAGCTGTACCGCACGGCATGAGCTACGATCTCACGCTTCATCAGGGCGTGCCGCACGGCCCCGCCGTCGGATACTTCCTTGCCGCCTACGTGGAAGTCTGCGAGAAAAAGATTCCCGAAGATGTCCGAAAGATTCTCGCGCTCCTGAATCTCGAAAGCACCGCCGATTTCGCCGCGATGCTCGAAAGGCTCATAGGCAAATGCAAGGTTTCGCGCGAAATGTGCGACCAGTTCGCCGCCGCCATGAAGGTAAACCGCTCCAAGCTCGACCTCGTCCCCGGCGGAATCACACCCGAGGAAGTTGACTATATTTATGACAAGTCCCTGATTGTTATATAAGATGAAATTCCTTGCCACGATACGCAATTTTCTGAGCAGCAAGCCCGTTGTCTTCGCGCTGGTCGTTTTCGGGATCAAGCTCCTGCAACTCGTACAGCTCTATTTCACGCAGACACCCTCGGGCGGCTCCTTCGTAGAAAGGCCCATGAGCGGTTTCATCTGCGCGGCGATTGTCAACCTGGCGGCATGCGCGTTATTTGGAATCCTTTTCGCCCTCGCATCGCTGCTCAAAGGGAAGGCCTCGTCCATAACCTGCGCCGTCGTATCTTCCCTCGCATGGTTCCACCTACTGATATGCGCCATCAACGACCATATCATGCGCTGGATGGGGCAGCACCTGACGATGTCCTTCCTTTCGACGTACTCCGTATCGCGCATGGATCCGACCATGACGCTGAACATCGCGAAAGACGGCCTCGGAAGCTTCATGCTTTCCACGTTCATCATGCTTCTCGCGGGCGTCCTTCTCGTTTTCCTGAACATCGCACCGCTCAAGCGCCTGCCGCGCATCGCCTTCCCGCGTCTATCCGCCATCCCGACCGCCATATTCGTCTGCATCCTCGTAGTGCTCATGGTCGCAAGCGGCAACGCCCACAACAGCTACAAGCCCTGCCGCATCCGCTGGCAGATTATCCAGCCGCCCTATGCGACGCTCTTCGAGGAATACCTCTACATGCGCGCGCACAGGGTCAAGCCAGAGCGCTACGAACAGGGAATTTCCATGCTGGGCGGCAACGCGCAATCGGAATACCCCTTCTACCACCGCGTCGAAAACGAAGATTCCCTGATGGACGCCTTCAGGAACAAGCCCCTCGAACAGAAGAAAGACATCATCCTCCTCTCGCTGGAAAGTTTTCGCGGATGGGTCGGTGACTTCAGGATAGGATCCAACTGCAAGCGCATGCCGAACCTCTGCGCGTTAAGCAAGTCCGGCACAACGTTCCCCTACACGTACAGCGTCGGCTACCCCTCCACCGAAGGCATGCTCGGGCTGCAGCTCGGAATCTGGGGTCACCCGAACAAGGTTTTCCTCAGCAGCATGATGAACACGCGAGCCCGCTCGCTCCCCGACATCCTCGGCAAGGCCGGATACTACAGGACCGTCCTCACGGCCGCGGAACCCAGCTTCGACAATTTCATGCCGTGGTTCGAAAAATGGTTCGACTATGCGGAATACAATCCGAAGGTGACTACGGACATCCCACTTGCAAACAGGTTCAAGGAACTCTACGCGAATGCCCCCAAGGACAAGCCGCTGTACTTCGAATGGATAAACTTCGTGACGCACACGCCGTTCAACGTCCCGGAATCCTACGCTAAACCCGCCAAGACCTCCGACGAGCGGTACGCACAGGCCGTCGCCTACCTCGACAGCGCCATCGGAATCATCCTCGACGCCGTACGCAAGGGGCCCAGGGCAAACGAGACCGTCATCGTCGTCACCGGCGACCACTCCATCGCGAACGCCAAGGCACAGAAAAAGCTCGGCGAACTGGGCGAAGCGAACAGCACCTACACCTGGACGACCTTCATCTGGGCGGGCGCCGGCATCTCGGAAGGAACCATCGTCGAGACCCCCGTTTCGCACGTGGACTACGCGCCGTCAATCCTTTCGCTCATCGGGCTGAACGCGACGAACAGCTTTGTCGGCAAGGACCTTTTCGATGCCGACAACCCGCGGCAAGGCAAAGTTTTCTCGTTCAGGCATGCGGATGCCGTGATGAGGGAGGACTCGCTCGCCATTTTCGCACAGGCAGGCAACCGCGAATTTTCGCACGCGCGCCGCCAAAGCACGACCGTCGACTGGGACACCACCGAAACCGTCGGCGGGTTCATCGCCGAGGAAAAAGCGGAGCGCGACGTTTCCGCCCAGGCCGACAGCCTGCTGGACGCGATGGATTCCTGGATCTGGGTTCTCGACCATAACCTGCTCGTTCCCGAAGAATAAAACCAGCCCACGGTAATCCATGATCCTCCGCAAGCCAGACTTTTACGACAAGTTCAAGTGCATCGCCGACCGCTGCAGCGACACCTGCTGTATCGGCTGGGAAATCGACATCGACGAGGCCTCGCAAGCGGCCTACCGCAAGGTTGAATCCCCGTTCGGAGACAGGCTCCGCGCCAACATCGAAGACGGGCACTTCAAGCTGCTCCCCCACGACCGCTGCCCGTTCCTAGACAAGGACAACCTCTGCGAAATCTACAGGAACCTGGGCGAAGGCGCCCTCTGCGACATCTGCCGCGAGCATCCGCGGTTCGTAGAAGTCTACGGCGATATCATGGAACGCGGCCTCGGGCTCTGCTGCGAGGAAGCCGCCCGCCTCCTGCTCGAAGGCGAAGGCCCGCTTGCGTTCGTCACCGAAGAATGCGACGAACCCGAAGACGAACTCGACGAAGACGACATCGAAATCCGCAACGAGGTCCTCTACGAGCGCGAATGGATGTTCGACACGCTCGCGAAAAAGTCGGAACCCTTCGGAAACAGGCTATACAACGTTTTCGGCTACACCGGCGAAAAGCCGTTCGCCCCGTTCGAAAGCGCAAACGAGCTGTACGAGACACTCTCCAAAACGGTCAGTTTCGGCCCCGCCTGGGACAGCGCCCTAGAGCGCATCAAGTCCCGCATCGACACGGCAGGCGATACACTCCAGGACGAAGGATTTTTCTCGGAAGCCGAAAGTACGAGGCTTCTCGCCTACCTCATCTACCGCCACTACGCAAAGTCGCTTTTCGAAGGCCTCGAACAGGGCAAGCTGCAATTCGCGCTGTTCTTCTGGAACGTGGTCCGGTTCTTCACTCGCGAACTCGCGGGCGCCACGGACAATCAAAATGCCGCGAACCTGAAGATAGGAGCCATCAAGATCCTCTCCCGACAGCTGGAATATTGTGAAGAGAACATGAATTTGGTAGAAATCGCCCTAGAAAAAATTTAGCTTTTCTTATCAAAATAAGTTATATTTAAGAAAAACCCTTCAAAAAAGGATTCAATATGCACGCATCATTCATCGCCTTCATCGTTATCGGCGTCATCGTCGTGGCCATTGCCGCATACCGTATCGGCGCGCATGTCGCCAAGGCTGCCAAGCAGGAATCTCCCGATGCGCAGAACAACACCCCCTACGAGGAATGCCTGAACAAGAATTCCAAGGCGTTCAAGTACGGGACCTTCACGGATGCCCGCGACGGAGAGACCTACCACACTGTCAAAATCGGCAACCAGGTCTGGATGGCCGAGAACCTCCGTTTCAAGGCGGAAGGCAGTTTCGCCGCAGGCAACGACGAAGAGAACGTGAAAAAGTTCGGACGCCTCTACACCTGGACCTCTGCGCTCGACATCCCGGCGGAATTCGTCGACCAGTCCCCCGCAAAGGACCTCGCCATGTACGAGAAGATGAAAGACAAGAACTACCAGGGCATCGCACCGGAAGGCTGGCACATCCCGAGCAACAAGGAATGGGAAGAGCTCATGGGAAACGTGGATTCCAGGTCGAACGGCACCGAGTTCCGTAGCGCATGCGTATGGCAGAAGCCCGGCAAGGATTCCCTCGGATTCTTCGCCCTCCCGGCCGGCTACCGCTTCGACGACGGCAGCTTCCGTCACTTTGGCCGCCGCGCACGCTTCTGGAGCAAGGACGAATACGGCAAGGCGAACGCCTACCGCCTGAGCATCACGGAAAACAGCGTCGACATCGAAGGTGTCTACAGGTCCGACGCGCTCTCCGTCCGCTGCGTGAAGAACGCCTAGTTGTCAAGAACGTGGCGGCGCCACTTGCCGCCTTTCCAACGTCGCCAGAAAATCATCGGGGCCGTGCTGTAGACAGCGACGACCGCAATCCACGCGTAATGCGCCGGCAGGTGGAATACGTACGCGGACACGTAGAGCGCACCCGCAACGCACCAGTTCATGATGGCGCTCGCAAACATCACCCATAGTGTATCGCCCGCACCGCGAAGCGCACCCGCATAAATGACCAGCAGCACCTCGACAAAGATATAGAGCGTCGCGATTTGCAGCATGAAAATGCTCATGGGGCGCGCAGCATCAAAAATGGCCATCGCCTCGGCCGTCGCTTCCGCCACGTCCGGCTTGAAGATATCCGTCAGCACTCCCGGCAAGAACACGAAGAAGATTCCCATTATCAGCGAATAGCCCCAGCCGAGCTTCAGCCCGGAATACGTGGAACGGGAGGCCGCGGCACCGTCCCTCGCTCCCACGTAGCGCCCCACAAGGCTCGTGGACGCAACCTCGAGCCCCATCAGCGGCACGTAGGCCACCATGTCCCAGTTGAACATCACTGAAGACGCCGTCGCGGACTCGGGCCCCAGCGCGTGGAACATGAGGATCAGCAGCTGGAACGCCGACATGTTGAGGAACATCTCGACACCCGAAGGGATCCCCTTCTGCAAGAGCTCGCGCGTCAGGGGCCAGCTGAAGGCGAACGAATGGCGCGTATTGAATCGCTCGTTATTCGACCGCGTAAAGAATTTTGCGAACAAGATAACAGTCGAGACCAGGTTGCCGACAAGCGTACCGTAGGCAGCCCCCGCGACCCCCATGGCAGGAATCGGTCCGCAACCGTATATCAAAACAAAGTTGCAGACGACATTCACGATCATGCCGACAAACGCGGCCTTCATCACGATTTTCGTTTCGCCGATGCCGCTAAAGAAGCACGGAGCCACGTTCCTCACCAGCGTAATGACACCGCCGAACATCAGGATGTTAAAGTAAGTCTTCTGGTATTCCAGCTGGTCTGCAGGCAGGTGTTCGAGTCCAAACACCCAGTGCCCGACAGGAATCGTCAGGTACAGGAGCGGCACCGCGACCAGCGAAACGTAGAGCGCCTGCATAAAGACCTTCGCGCAGTCCCCATGGCGCCTTGCACCCAGGCGTTGCGCCACCATCGCCGTCGTGTAGCTGATGGCGCCGGTAAAGAACATCGTGAGCGCAAGCTGCACCGCGCCCGCTCCGAGGGCAGCGTTCATTTCCGCAGGGCCGAGCTTCGAGAGGAACAGGCGGTCGATGAACGTCATGAAGGTATCGAACGACATCGACAGGAGCATCGGGAGCGCAACGACGAGCACATCCTTCACATCCCCGTTCTTCTTGAATTTCGACGGCTTGTAAAACCTGTTCAGTATCGCATCAACCATGAGCGGGCTAAATATAGAAAAAGGCAGGGCCTCGCAGCCCTGCCCTCCGTTTTTTTGAGGTGTATAAAAAAACGGTTTTGGGGATGCGTCAAATATAACAAATAAAGTTTGTTTTCAATGGATAATTCCCCTTTTTCTAAAAATTACTTATTACGAATTGCTTACACAAATAATTTCATAACAAATGAAGGCCCATCCGTCAAGATGAGCCTCCTGTTATAAACACGATATCAACGCGATTCACGACTACATGCAGGTATAGCCGCCGTCAACCGGGACCATGATGCCGGTGACGTAGCTCGATGCCGGAGACGCAAGGAAGATAGCTGCGGTATCGAGTTCGCCCTCGTTTCCATAGCGTTCGGCAGGAATCATGGTCCTTGCATTCTGCTGGAAGAAATCAGAATCCAGGGTTTCCTTGGTAAGCGGGGTGTAGAAGTAGCCCGGGCAAATCGCATTCACGTTGATGCCCTTGCTCGACCATTCCGAAGCAAGCGCGCGCGTCAGGTTCACGACGCCGCCCTTCGCGGCATGGTACGGAGCGCAGCCCGCGACCTTGTTGCCCACGAGACCGTACATGGAGGCGATATTGATGATGCGGCCGTACTTCGCCGGAAGCATCGCCTTCTTGGCGACGGCACGGGAAACCTTGAAGGTTCCGCCCAGGTCCACGTTGAGCTCGCCGTTGAACTGGGCGTCCGTGATGTCCTCGGCCGGGGCGACAGCACCCGTACCCGCATTGTTGATGAGGATGTCGATGCGGCCGAACTTGGCGAGAATCTCATCGACGGCGGCATTCACGCGGTCAGTATCGGTAATATCGCAGGAAATACCGATGGCCTCGACACCGAATTCCTTCGTGATATCCGCGGCGACAGCGTCAACCATCTCCTTGCGGCGGGCAAGCGCCACAATCTTTGCGCCCTGGTTTGCAAGGGCCTTCGCCATCTGCACCCCAAGACCCGTGGAACATCCGGTCACCAAGGCGACCTGGCCAGTCAAATCAAAGTAATTTTTCATAATTTTCTCCTTTGTTTCTTTATAATATACATTCAAAAGTTCAATAAATACCACCCCTCCCCCAAAAAATCCCGCACATTAGCTAAATTTACCCGCACTATGTTTTCACAGCTGACCGACTCTCTAGAATCTACCCTTAAGAACCTGCGCGGGCAGGGCAAGCTCACCGAAGAAAACGTCGCCGAATCGCTGCGCGAAGTGCGCCGCGCCTTCCTCGAAGCCGACGTGAACTTCAACGTGACCCGCGATTTCGTGAAGGCCGTCAAGGAAAAGGCCCTGGGCGCCGAAGTCCTGAACTCGGTGACCCCCGGTCAGCAGATCGTGAAAATCATCCACGACGAGCTCGTTGCCGTCATGGGTGGCGAAACCAAGGAAATCAACCTCTCCGCCCCCGCCCCGGTCGGCATCATGATGGTCGGCCTGCAGGGTTCCGGTAAGACGACCTTCGCCGGCAAGATCGCCCTCTGGATGCGTAGCAAGAAGAAGAGGAAGCCGCTCCTCGTGGCAGCCGACGTGTACCGTCCCGCCGCCATCAAGCAGCTGCAGGTGCTCGGCAAGTCCATCGGCATCCCGGTGTACGACGAGGGCCAGGGCAACCCGGTCGAAATCATCAAGCACGGCTACCAGTACGCGAAGGACAACGGCTTCGACCTCGTCATCTACGATACCGCGGGCCGCCTGCAGATCGACGAAGAACTGATGCAGGAACTCGAGAAGGCACGCGATGCCGTGCATCCCGACGAAATCCTGTTCGTGGCCGACGCGATGATCGGTCAGGAAGCGGTGAACGTGGCCGAAACCTTCTGGCAGCGCCTCTCGTTTACCGGCGTGTGCCTTTCGAAGATGGACGGTGACACCCGCGGCGGTGCGGCACTCTCCATCAAGAAGATGACGGGCGTACCCATATGCTTTATCGGCGTGGGCGAAAAGCTCCCCGACATTGACCTCTTCCACCCCGACCGCATGGCCAGCCGCATCCTCGGCATGGGCGACGTGGTCAGCCTCGTGGAAAAGGCACAACAGGTCATCGACGAGAAGGATGCGAAGGACCTCAAGAAGAAGATTCTCAACAACACGTTCGACCTGAACGACTTCCTGACGCAGCTCCGCACCATCAAGAAACTCGGCCGCATCAAGGATATCCTCGGACTCATCCCGGGACTCAACAAGCTCCCGCTCGACCAGATCGACGAGAAGCAGCTCGTGTACGTGGAAGCCATCCTCAGTTCCATGACGCCGAAGGAAAGGAAGAAGCCGCAGATTCTCGACGGCAGCCGCAAGGCCCGTGTCGCCAAGGGTTCGGGCACCGAAATCGGCCGCGTGAACGCCGTGCTCAAGCAGTACGAAGACATGAAGCTCATGTTCAAGAAGGTGGGCGACATGGCCAAGAAGCAGAACAACGGCGGGACCATCGGCTCCAACTACACGCCGCCCAAGGTCAAAAAGAAGAGAAAATAAACTTCGGCAAGCAACGCTTGCCTCGCGCTTACGCAAGCGTAAGCGATTAAAGACTCGGGTCAACTCACTCAAGTTTTTTGCGTGACTTTTTTTATTGCGATTATACGAAGTATAATCGGGAGCGCAAACTTGTTTGCGTGACTTTTTTTGTGTGTTTCGCGGGCACTTTCGGTGCCTGTATCATATAGTTGCATTCTTGTTTCATTTACGTAAAAATATTTTTCGCACATCACATTTTTTGTGATTTTTATATAAAATTTCAACTTTTTGTATCATCAACTATTGACTTTTGAAATTTTTAGGCTATATTGGAAGTGTAAGGAAACGAACCATGAAACCGATTACCGAATACCAAGACTACCGTCGCTACATGCGGGACTTCTACGAGGAGAAGAAGAAGTCCGGCTTCACTTGGCGCGAGTTCTCGAAGGGCGCCGGATTCGCATCGCCGTCCTACCTCAAGCTCGTCTGCGACGGCAAGAGCTCCCTCAGCCGCGTAGGCCTCCCGCGCGTCGCGAACGCCATGGGCCTCGAAGGCTTCGAGCGCACCTACTTCGAGAAGATGGTCGAATTCGGGAACGCCACAAACGACGAGAAGAAGAAGGCAGCCTTCGCGGAGCTTTCCCGAATCGCGAAGGAACAGAAGGCGCGCGTCATCGATTCCGACACGTTCGCCTACTACGAGTCCGCCATCAACTCCATCGTGCGCGAGCTCGCCCCCCTGATGCCGGGCGCCCTCCCGAACGAGATGGCAAAGAGGATCAAGCACCTCTACACCGCGCAGCAAGTCCGCGACTCGCTTGCCATGCTCACCCGCGCCAAGTACCTCGAGGAGACTGGCGAAAACGTCTACCGCCAGACGGACAAGGCCATCACGGGTTCGACCGAGGCGATCCCGCTCGCGCTCCGCTCCATGAACCGCGAGATGACAGACCTCGCGAAAGAAGCCATCGACGCGGTCAGCGTACACGAAAGGAACATTTCGGGAGTCACCATGGGCGTTGACGCCCCGACGCTCGCGCGAATATCCGAAGAGATAAACAAATGCCGCCGCCGCGTGATAGCGCTCGCGAACGAATGCAAGAACATCGAACAAGTCTACCGCGTCAACCTTCAACTTTTCCCGCTTACGGACAAGGTATAGGAGAGCCGTCATGAAAACCCTCAATACATTCTCCTCCGTCGCCGCCACGCTACTGGCAACAGCCATCGCCCTGGCCGCAACCATCTCGCTTTCCGCCTGCGGGAACGACAACACCGCCGGTACCGACGAGCAGCAGAACTCTATCACAGCCAAGCTCGATAGCGCGCTCACCGAATGGCTCGCGGGCGACACGCTCATCGCACCCGATATATCGGGCGAGCCCTGCATCGACTGCCCTCACGACTTCCTCAGCCACGACGATCCGGCGGCCACACAGGCCCCGAAAATCCAGACGGAAAATGGATACCTTTACCATGTCCGTTATGAAAGTTTCGAATCCATCGTCTGCGAGAACGACTCGAACTGGTTCGTCTATTCCATAAGCGTAACCGACTCCGCTACACAAAAGGGCCTGACACTCCCGGATTCGTCAACGGCCGATGCCTTTGAAGCAGACTGCGAAGAAGAAGGCGGCACATTCGCGGCAGATTCGATAGCAGTTGTCGAAGGCCAGCGCAACTTCCGTTGCAGTCTTACAAATCTCACCGACGGGACATCAAGCGACGACAGAACAAAATACGTCGACGCAAACTGGAAAAAGTACGTAGAACTTATCATCGGCTTCTGCCGGAACTAAAAACCTTAAAATTGTTAGGAGGAACCCTATGAAAACCACAATCAAGACCATCGCCTGCGGAATAGCCGCACTCGCCCTGTTCGCCTGCGGAAACGACAACTCCGCCTCGCCGGAGACCGCCGGCACCGCAAACAACCAGGTCGGCATCGACAAGGGACTCCAGCGAATATCCCTCGGGCCAAGCGAAGAGGCCGCCTATATCGAGACCATTCTCGAGGGGAAACCGATCACCAACATGATTGCGGTCGACCCCCCGTTGTGCGTCAACGACACCGATGGAGTTGAGTGGTGCCCGCCCTACAGGGTGAAATTGCAATCGGGAACACTGCTACACGCTTGGGGCGGAATCTCCGAGACCATCTACTGCGAAAGAGCAAGCGATACCATTTCGCTAGATGTGTTTCTGCACAACAACACCATCACAAAGAGGTGGAACAACCCGCTATTCACCGCATTTGACGAAGCCAAGGAAGAGTTCAGGGATTCCTGCGCCAGCGAAGACGGCAGAATCACGGAAGATACCGAAAGCACTATCGCCTGCGAACTCACGCTGGAGCCGCTCAATACCGACAAGGAATACACGCCTCCCCCCGAAGGTGAAATTAGCCTGGAGTTCTCGTTCCACTACTACGACCCGAGTTGGGAAACATTCGCTGCAAAGACCATCTGGGCCTGCAGGATTCCAGCTGTTATCGAAGAATAAGGCGCAGAAACCGCGCTATTCTATTTCAACCTTGATTTCGACACCCGGAATCAAGGGTTTTGCGCTATTTACGACAGGCGAAAGTATGCGGCGCACCGCCGCTAAGTCGTTCGTCTTCAGGTAGAGCTTTACCCAGCGCACATTCTGCACCACAGGGATAAAGGCATCCACCGGCCCCATCACCATGAGCGTCTTTTCGGCGCGGCAAAGCGATTCCACGCGGGCTACGGCATCGCGCAACACGCCCTCGTCACGTCCCCCGAACGACACCTCCACCATCTTGCAGAACGGCGGGTAGAAGGCATCCTTGCGTTCGCGCATCTCCTTGTCGGCAAATCCCGAATAGTCGTGGCGAAGCGCGAAATGCATCACGGGTTCATCGGGTTTCAGGGTCTGGATAAGCACGAGGCCTCCGCCCTGGGCGCGGCCCGCACGGCCCGCCGTCTGGCTCAGCAGCTGAAATAGACGTTCCGTCCCGCGGAAATCCGGCATACCGAGGCCGCTATCGGCACCCACGATCCCTACCAGCTGCACGCCCGGGAAATCGTGGCCCTTCGCGACCATCTGCGTGCCGAGCAGAATGTTGTATTCGCGGTTGCGGAAAGATTCAAGGATTTTCTCGACGGAGCCCACGTTCTGCGTGGTGTCGCGATCCATGCGGACCACCTTCGCGCCCGGCACCCACTCGTAGATTTCCTCTTCCAGCTTCTCGATGGCGCCCCCCACGAACTCGAAGGTCCCAGCGCCGCACGCATGGCAGGGAGTATCTATCGGATAGAGCATGCCGCAATAATGGCACAGGAGCCCGCCGTACTGTTTATGATAAACTAACGGAACGTGGCAATGCTTGCAGTAGAGCGTCTCGCCGCAATCACAGCACACGCGCACCTTGGAATAGCCGCGGCGGTTCATGAGGACAATCGCCTGGTCGCCGCCCGCGGTACATTTCACCAGCGCATCGCGCAGCTCGGGCGACATGAGGATTCCCTTCTGCTGCCGCACCCCGCCCATATCGATAATCTTCACTTCGGGGAGAGGTGTCGCCGTGGCACGGTTCCTCAGCGAGAGGGATTTCAGGTTGTTCAAGACCGCGTTGTGGTACGTTTCGAGGCTGGGCGTCGCGCTCCCGAGTACAACGAGGGCACCGTACCGGTGCGCCACATGGAACGCCAGTTCCCTTGTGTGGTAGCGCGGCGCCGGGTCCTGCTGCTTGAACGAGGAATCGTGCTCCTCGTCGAGAATCACCACGTCGAAATCGAACGGCGCAAGTATCGCGCTGCGGGTGCCAAGAACCACGCGGGCGTCGCCGTGCAGCACGGCGACATATGCCGCGCGTTTCTTCGGCGCCGATAGCGCCGAGTGCAGAACCTGCACCGGCACCCGCAAAAAATCTTCAAATCGCTTGGCGGTCTGCGGCGTAAGCCCGATTTCGGGAACAAGGATCAGCACCTTCTTTCCGCGGCGCAGCGCCTCGCGCGCAAGCTCCTGGTATACGCGCGTCTTGCCCGACCCCGTCACGCCATGCAGCAGCACCCCGCGGAAACCCGAACCCGGGAGTTCCTCGACAAGGGCGTCGAAGGCCGCCTTCTGTTCGTCCGTCATGGGCGGCACATCCGGCTCGGCAACCGCTACGGTTGCCTCTTCGCGCTCGCCTTCCACCAGCAATGCATCCAGGTACTTCTCGAAATCGGCAGGCCAGAACACGTCCAGCGCCTTCATGGGCGTACTTATATAATAACGCGCCACCCATTCGAGTGTCTCCATGTAGCGTTCCGAGAACACATAGCCCGACTCGTGCGGGTAGGCGCAACGCACGTTGAACGCGGGACGCTCCGTCACCACCTTCGAGACGACCGCGAGCGCAGGCTTCTTGCGGGTCGCAAACTGCACCCAGACCACGCTCCCCCGACGAATTTCCCGGCCCTCCGGCAAATCCAGGGGCACCCCGTAGGTATAGACGGACGGGGCCTTCGGGATATACACCTCGCAAAAGCGGGCCAGGGATTCCGGCCTGCACTTTTCGCCGATATTCTCGGGTTTGGCGCTCTTGGGGATGCGTTTTGCCATAGCAAGCGTAAAGATAGGTAAAGACCCGCCCCTTTTGAACCCATATTATGGGCAAAAAACACATATTATTTAAAACGTTTTTTATTCTTTTTATTTAGATTATGGTACACGGGCCCCCAAAAGCCCGTCCACCTATTGGAGATTTTTATGAGCTTATTGGACGCATTTAAACCGAAATGGCAGAATTCCAACCCCGAGAAGCGCCTGGAGGCCGTCGCCGAGATGGACCCGCGCGAACAGAGCACCCTGGAACGAATCGCCCTTTCCGATGATGATAGTAGCGTAAGGACCGCAGCCGTAAAGAAGTTGACGCTTATCCCGTCGCTCGCTGCAATTTCGAAGAAGGACAGCGAAGCCGGCATCCGCCGCCTGGCCGAAACCCGCTACTTCGAAGAGGTCACCAAGAAGCTCAAGGATTACCGCGAACCCGCAAACGAAGAGACGCTCCGCTTTATCGACGAACTGAAGGACACGCGCTACGCCGACGAACTCGCCAAGTCGCTGCCGAGCTCCGAACTCCGCCTCGAACTCATCAAGAAGACCGGCAAGGTGAATGTACTCGTCCTCGCCGCCAACAGGGATGCGAAGGAAGAAATCGCGAAGGCCGCCGTCGATCGCATCGAGTCCGAAGCATCGCTCACAGACATCTCCAAGAACTCCAAGCATTCCTCCGTCCGTAAAATTGCCGCCGAAAAACTCCGCGTCAAGAGGGAAACCGAAGACGGCGGCAGGAAGGCCGCAGCGCTCCTCGCAGGCAAGAGGAACGCCCTCGTCCAGCAGGCCCACCACTTTGCCGCGCAGAAGGATCCGCTTTCCGTCAAGCCGCAGTTCGACGCCCTGATGCAGGAAGCGAGGACCTTGGGCATGGGTCCGGACCAGGCGACCCTCGACGAGATCTACGCAAGTTTCATCAAGTTCGTGAACGAGGCCGATGCCGAACGCATCGCCGCCGAGAAGGCCGAAGCCGAGAAGGCCGAGAAGCGCGAACACCTCACCCAGACGCTCGAAGAAATCGAGTCCATCCTCGATAGCGGGAACGCCGCCGAAAAGGCCGAACGCATCGCCGCGATTATCGACGAGTGGAACGCGCAGAAATCCATCATGGATGCCGCAAGCGTCAAGCGTTTCAACCTGGCGCTCGTCCGTAGCCAGGAACTCAAGAAGCAGGAACAGAGCGCCGAAGGCGAAGCGCCCGCCGCGACCGACGAGGCCGTGGCCCGCAACCAGCTGCTCGACATGCTCCGCGCCCTCGCCGACACCGACGCGAACGAGAGCACTTCCAAGCACCTCCACGGCATCGTCCGCGACTGGGAGAAGCTCCCGCTGCTCGAAGGCGAAGACCCGATCCTGCAGACCTACAATTCGCTGCGCAACAAGCTCAAGGAAAAGATCACCGCCTTCGAGGAATCCGCACAGAAGACATTCGAAGAGAACTCCGAGAAGCTCCGCGCCCTCATCGAGCGCGTGAAGTCCATCGACGAGAACGACGACTTCAAGGCCATCAGCCAGAAGCTCCGCGACGCATTCCAGGAATGGAAGTCCATCGTCGGCGAGCAGAAGTTCAAGTACCACGACCTGTGGCTTGAATACAAGGCCGCCACCGAACGCTTCCAGGAAATGCGCCAGTGGGAATCGTGGCATAACGAGAAGGACCGTGCCGCCGTGCTCGAAGAGATGGAAATGCTCGCGAAGGAACCCGGCAGCCAGGAAGCCCTCAACAAGCTCCGCGAATACAGCAACAAGTGGAAGAATATCGGCCCCGTCTCCGCCGCGAAGTTTACCGAATTCCGCGACAAATTCCAGGCCCTGTTCGAACAGATCAAGCAGAACTGCGCCCCCTTCATCGAGGAACGCATGGCCGAACGCGTCAAGAACCTCGCCGACAAGGAAGCCCTCTGCCAGAAGGTCGACGAACTCGTGGCGAACACCGAGATGTTCTGGAAGGACAAGTACAAGGCCATGCAGGAAATCCAGGAATCCTGGAAGAGCATCGGCATGGTCCCCAAGGAAAACCTGAACGCGCTCATGGAACGCTTCAAGGCGTCGACCGGCGCATTCTTCGCCCAGTACAAGGAAAGCCTCAAGCAAGAAGACCAGAACCGCGAAGCGAACCTCGAAAAGAAGCTCAAGCTCTGCGAAGAGGCCGAATCGCTGCAGGAATCCTCCGACTGGAACGCCACTTCGAACAAGTTAAAGCAGCTGCAGGACACCTGGAAATCCACGGGTCCCGTTCCCAAGAGCAAGTCCGAAGAAATCTGGACCCGCTTCCGCAGCGCCTGCGACGCCTTCTTCGAAAAGAAGCGCGCCCACTTCGAGACGCTCGACGCCTCCAAGCAGGAGAACCTAACAAAGAAGGTCGCCCTCTGCGACAAGTTCGACGCCATCGACATCTCTAGCATCACTCCCGAAATCGCCGAACAGGTCAAGGCCATCGACGAGGAATGGAAGACCATCGGCATGATCCCGAAGGAATCCATCGAGAGCGTGAACGAACGTTTCAACACCAAGATGAACCAGTTCATCTCAGCACAGGCAGCAACCGACGAAAACCTCAGCAAGCAGCTCGCCAAGATCAAGGCACAGAAGCAGGAAATGATCGAGAAGGTGAAGCAGTTCGCCGAGAGCGCGGGCTCCAACCAGCTCGCCGACGCCGTGCGCGATCTCCAGAAGGACTGGCGCACCATCGGTTCTTGCGGCATCGAGGACATGGAACTCTACAAGACGTTCCGCGAAGCCTGCGATGACTTCTTCACACGCCGCCGCGACCAGCTCGACATCCAGGAACAGGCCCGCCAGAACAACCTCCAGAAGAAGGTACTGCTCTGCGAACAGGCCGAAGCCCTGCTCGAAGGCCTGAGCGACGCGACCGTCGGCGAGGCCATGAACAAGGTCAAGCACCTGCGCCGCCTGTGGAAGGACGTGGGAGCCGTGCCGCGCGAGCAGAGCGACAAGGTCTGGAAGCGCTTCAACGGAGCCTGCGACAAGGTATTCGCGTTTGGCCGCAAGGACGAACCCGCAGCACCGAGCAATCCGGCATAAAGCGCGGTAAGCAACGAAACAGGATTTAGGGATGGCACAACCGCCATCCCTTTTCTATTTTTGTGCCATAATGAAGTTCCCTCCATGGACAAGTGTTTCTGAAGCGGCGCGCCTGCTCAAGGCAGGCGAAGTCGTCGCCATCCCTACAGAAACCGTCTACGGACTTGCGGGCAACGCATTCGAGCCCACTGCGCTCGCTAAAATTTTTGCCGCCAAGGAACGCCCGACCTTCGACCCGCTCATCGTACATATCGCGGATATCGCACAGCTGGCCGACATCGCAAAAGACATTCCCGACAGCGCCTACAAGCTCGCCGAAGCCTACTGGCCCGGGCCCATGACCATCATCCTTCCCAAGAAGGACTGCATACCCGACCTTTGCACGAGCGGGCTCCCGTCCGTCGCGGTAAGGTTCCCGAGCCACCCCGTAGCGCAGGCGATTATCAAGGAATCGGGCCTCCCGCTTGCAGCCCCGAGCGCGAACCTCTTCAAGCACGTGAGTCCCACCACCGCGGAACACGTGGCTGCACAACTCGCCGACCGCATCGCGGGCATCGTCGATGGCGGCCCCTGCAGCGTCGGAGTCGAAAGCTCCATCATATCGCTCGCGGGAGAAACACCCACGGTACTGCGCCCGGGTGCGATTACGCCCGAGATGTTCGCAAAGGTTCTCGGCGATGTCGCCATCAAGGAATCCACATCCAAGCCCGGGCAGGCCATGCAGGCGCCGGGCCAGTGCGACACGCATTACCGCCCGCAGGTTCCGCTGTACTTCGGCGAAGTGCCCGCTGGCTACAAGCTGCCGGAGCGTACCGTACGCATCGCGTTCGGGAACCAGGCCGGCGCGATTCCAGCCACGGTGAATTTATCCAAAACCGGCGACATGGTCGAGGCGACCTCCAGGCTCTACGCCTACATGCACGACCTCGACACGCCCGACCACGACCTGATTCTCGTGGACCCGATTCCGAATACCGGAGTCGGTATGGCGCTGAACGACCGCCTGAAAAGGGCCAGCATCAAGGCACTCCCGTAAAAAACGGCCCCCAATGGGAGCCGTCAGTATTTCAGCGTTGCTCTAGCCGCCCCTAGTCCTTAAGGCAACGGACAGAAAGCCAATCGCTCTTACTGGCATAAAACACTTTTTCATCGTTATAGACATTCAGGTACAAGGAATACACATAACCCGCACTGTCGCTAGAACTGGTAAAGTACGTAACCCATTCCTTATTGAAGAAATATGGGTCAGTAACGCCTTGCCCGACGCCAGCAGGCAACGCCGCAAAGTGATAGGCATCCGTACCATTCTTGCCTTCGGCCCAACCACTAGTGGACCTGAGTTTCTTTCCCGATATAGAGGGATCGCCAACTACGCTAAATAACTCTTCCCAATCTTCTTTGCTAGGCAGATGCCAGCCCTCGGGGCAAATACCACGCACCGGATATGTAGGAGTACACTGCACCCCGTCACCACAACCCTTACCGTTCGTACTCCATACGCCAGCGCTGTCCATCGCGGCATCCCATGTATAAAGGCGACCGTACGTGTCACAGTTGGCCGCAGAATCTTTGAAACAATAAGATTTGGGCGCGGCGTAATTCAAGTTCTCCGCCATCCAGGTCTGGGAGCCTATAACAACGATCTTGTAGGTCTGGCCATCACGGTCGTCAGTCAGAACATCTCCGACAGGCTCACCAACCTTTGAAGAACTGCTCGACTGCTGTGTGACGCTAGAAGAGGATTGTACAGCCTCGCCTTCGTCCTTGAGACAACGCACCGAGAACCCGAAGTACTTACCGTTGTAGATCAGGCCCGCAGTGTCGGCGTCGTAGCTCAAGTGCATGAGGTACGCGTCGTAGCTATCGTCCTCCGTAGAACTCCAGAAGTCCGCGCTGCGGCCCTCGTTGAGGAAAGCCCCCTTGAGGTTCCTGTAGCCAGCAGGGAGCGCCGAGAACCCGAAAGCATCCGTGCCGTTGCCACTGCTATTCCATCCGGATGTAGACTTGAGCTTTGTCCCTGCGGTTGATGAGCCACCAACTGCGTTGAACAACGTTTCCCATTCGGCCTTGCTCGGCAGATGCCAGCCATTGGGACATACACCTTGAATGTTTCGAGAGCATGTATAGCCATAGCCACATTCGCTTTCCGACTTACCTACCGCCGCAGCCCACCTGTAAAGCCTTCCGTACTTGGCACAGTTGCTTTCCTCGTTATTGTAGCAGAAACTGGAGTCCGTTTCGTAGTTCAGGTTTTGCGCCATCCAGGTCTGGGAGCCGATTGTCACCGTCTTGTACGTCTGACCATCGCGAGAGTCGGTCATGACATCTCCGACAGGCTCGGTATCACTACTAGAAGACAACACTTCTTCTGAACTGCTAGACTCGGCAGAACTACTCGATTCTGCACTGCTACTGGATTTTGCCTTTCCACTCGAGGACGAAGAGGAGGAATCTTTTTCCGAACTGTTGGATTCGACAGAACTACTCGATTCCGCACTGCTGCTGGATTCCGCCTTTTCACTCATGGACGACGAAGACTTGGCTTTACTGCTGCTCGACTGCGCTTCCAAGCTAGAGGAAGACGAAAGCTCCGCCTCGGACAGTCTTGCCTCCATTTCCTCTATCTGGTCATCAATGTCAGCAACGTAATCAGTGCAAGCGCTAAAGAGAAGTAAAGCGACACTCACAAAAGATATCTTCTTAAAAGGACTCATCTCTCGCACTCCTAAAACACGAAACTTACGCCGACACCTACGGCACCGGCTATTGCCAAACCGATTCCTACACCACGCAGAGTCTGGCCCGACTTGGCGTCGTCCCTGTTCTTCTTCAATTCCGCTACATTTTCTCCGCCCTTGTCCGCAGCTTCCTTCGCCTTGTTATTGCCGACAACGGCAAGCACGGCACCCGTCACACCAACGGCGGCACCCGCGCCGAGCACCACCCAGCGAATCTTGGAACCACCCTGTCCGCCATTTTCCGAACCGGAAGCAGCTACATCGGCGGAAGCAGCCGCATCAGCTGCAGCTGAAGCGGCTGCCTTCTCGCGAGCATTATCCAAGGGCGCCTCTGCCGGAGTTACCTCCGCAGCAGTCTCAGCAACTTCGTCCTTTACCTTTGCAACGCTTGCATTTGGATTCTTGGCAGAATTCCAAGTCCAGCGTCCCACAAGGCTTTTCTCCTGATAGACCGACGTGAATTCCACGCGACCCTTGAATTTCTGCATCGTACCGTCATTGCCGAGCGGCAGCTTCACAGTATGCTTAGGCGCATTCACCACAATATGCGAATACTCACGACCCGCAGGAATCGAATCTACACTAAACAGCTGCACGCCGTTCAGATAGTAGGCCCCCGAGACAGGCTTGTTCAGGTCAAGCCAGAAATCGAGGTCTTTCTCGTTCACCATAATCTTCACATTCGTTTTTGCGTTTCCAAGCGAATCGTTTATCTGTCTCACCGACTGCAGGAACAACGGAGCAAATTCATCGCCCTCCTTGCGCAAGACGATATCGCCGCACTTCGAGAGCCAGCGTTCCATCATACGCTTTTGCTGCTCCATACGATCCGCATCGAAATACAAGCTGAAATTGTATGTTGCATCGAAAGCGCCGTCAAACGAGAGCGGTTCCAAGTTCACAGAGCCATCTAGCTTGAGCAACTGTTCCTTCGAAACAAGGATTCCTCCGAGAGCCGTGGCGCAAGCCTTGATCTGCTCGGCTCGTTCGGCAAGCGAGTTGCCCATCGACATGAACCCGAGCCTGAGTTCACCGGTCACCTCCATGAACTTCGTCTCGAATGCCGGAAGTTCCACTGCATAAAAGTGATTACACTCGTCATCCAGGACCTCGTTTATCGAAATCATGGCACACCGGTCGTTCATCTTCGCGATGCGGTTCGCGCGTTCCCACAAAGAATCGACTTCGGCATTCGACTGACCGAGACCGGACTTCAACTGATCAAGTTCTTTCTGGATGGACTTGAATTCCTCGGCGTCCTTAACGAAAATGGATGCTGTCGGGTCGGCCCATACCAGGCCGGTGAGTGCGACAAGCAAAAATGCGAAAATAACTTTCAATTTCATAAGAAACCTGATTTATAGCAACAAATGTAAACGAAAACAAACGTAAGGTCAACAGCCTTTGAAACTTTTTGCCGTCTTTTGAGAGCAATCCCCCTTCCCTTTTCGCAAGTCGGCGAAAAAAACGGCCAAAAGGTAACGTTTTCGCGTTTCGATCGTTTTTATAGGTAGGCACGCTCCAATTCCGGGGTATCGCCTATCAATCAGGAACTTAAATGACCGAAAGCCACAACGCAAACGCACAACATTCTACCAAGCCCTACATCGTCACGAACGCCGATGGCGAGGAATTCCTGCTTCCCTGCTATTCCGAGACCTTCCGCGTGCTTATGGACGACAAAGAAACCATCCGCGATGTGCTCAACAGTCTGCTCCAACTGGATCATGAGCACGAAATCGTTGATCTCGACTATGAATTCGAGAAGCCCATCGACATCTTCATGCCCGAAAATGACCCAGCCCGCCTTGATGTCTGGGTCAACACAAGGGACCATCGCTACCTGAACATCGAAATGCAGAACAGGAGCCACCCCTTCTTTTTCGACCGCATGCAGCTTTACAACGCTTACCTGACGCTCCGCGGCAAGTACGACTTCAATCGGTCGGACTATTTCCTGAATATGACCGAAAAGGAACGCAAGCACCATTTCTACGAGCTTCCCGAAACGTTTTCCATCTGGCTCTGCAACTTTCCCATCCTCAGGTCAAAGGACATCTACAAGGACACGTGGGCTGTCTATAGTAGGCACGAGGTCTGCACAGGGAATGCTCTACCGCTTTTACCGAAAAATAAGTATATTGTTGTTGATCTACCCAACTTCCTGCGTTTACGCAAAGGTGTGGGATCGCGCGAAGACTTTTGGCTCAGGCTCATTTCCAAGGGACCGCTCCAGGTTCCTGCGACTGAAGACCCGCTATTTCTCGATGCCCTCAACCGCCTGCGCGTGAGCCGCATTAAGCCTGAACATTTCAAGTTTATGGAGGCAAGCATGTCATCTGACCATCACGTTTACGATGCCATTATGGCAGATATGTGGCTCAAGGGCGAAGCCAAAACCATCAGTGTATTCGAGAAACTGGGCGTCTCTCCAGAAACGATTGCCCAAGCAAAAGCTATACTCGCTGAAGAAGACTCAGAAACAGAAAAATAGGTTGAGTTTCTGCCTTTACCCAAATCGGCTCCCGATGGGAGCCGTTGGCGTTTTTAGAGCTCTACTCATCCGCAACGACAGGGGCTTGCGATTACGGGGGTGGTTTAGTTATATTATTCGGAAGCACAGGAGCGCGACATGACGACGAAGGAAGATTACGAATGCTGGGCTGCCGGGAAGGAGCTTGCCGCTGAAGAAGCAGCAACCGCCAAAGCAATCAGCGTTTTCGAGGAATTGGGCGTATCCCCGGAAACGATTGCCGAGGCGAAGGCTCGGCTTGCCGCGAAAAGCTCTAGTGCGCAAAAGTAAATAGAGAAACGGGTATACGGATGAAACTCTATTAAACGAGGTTGACGGGAGCAACCTTACATCGGAAACAGCGGATAGTGTTCCCGCGTGTAATCACGCGTATAGGCATTGAAATGCCACCATTCGCTCTTCAGCATCACCCAGCCCGCCTTTTTCATGATGCGGCGCAGCTTGTTCCTGTTGTCGACCTGCTCCTGCGTCAGGCGCCCGCTCTTGAGAGCATCCGCCTCGCCCACCGAACCTGCGCAACGTTCGAACGAATCGAAGTCCGTTCCCATGTCGAGCAAAGCCCCCGTGCTGTCTGTGATACTCATATCCAGGGCCAATCCGTAATTATGCAGACCTCCGCGCACCGCCGAGGACACATAGTTGCTGTAAGGGGTCCCCATCACCGTCTTCTTGAGCGCCGCCTGCGCATAGATGGGCCGCGACGCATCGAATATCACGAACTTGGAGCCGGGCATCTCCTTTTCCATGATGGCGACAGCCTTCTTCAACTTCACATAGGCATCCTTGTGGACAAAGGCGCGCTGGACATCGCAATAGAGGTTGTGACCGGTCACGTTGTCGAACGTCGCATAGCGAAGTTCCATCCTGAGTCCCGGTTCCTCCGTTATTTCGACAAGCGACTTGTTTTTCGAAGCGAAATCAATCCACTTCTCGACTTCCTTGCAAAAGCTTTTCGGTTCCTTCGGTTTCGGCGGTTCGAACCTGACATCCGTCTCGTGCGCCATCGCCGATGCGGCAAGGAGAAACAGGCAAAAAAGCAAAGTCTTCATCATATTCCCAGCAAGACTTCCACGCCAAACTGGAAGTACAATCCCATGCCCTTCGCCATGAACGGTTCGAGTCTGTAGCCGTTTTCCGAATTCTTGTCATCGTCCTTCGTGACCCAAGAACGCTCGCGTGCATTCTCGGAACCTAGGAACTCGAGCGCATCCACATCGAGTTTTCCGAACAAATTATCAAGTTCCAGGTAGAATCTAGACTTGCGGAACCAGCCCTTGTCGCGGATGATATCGAGGTTCACGCGCAAATCCGTGCGGAAGAAGTCGGTAAATTCCTCAAGGTCGCGGAGCCTGCGCGTCCCGAGTTCGCGGTTTGCCTGATCCGACGGCTTGATGTCGTAATAGTACAGCGGACGGTGCAGCGCCGCATGGTGCGTGAGGATAATCGAGAACAGAGAATCCTTGCGCGGGTAGTAGCGGAAATGCGACACGATGTCGAGCCTCGAATTCGCCTCCCACGGGAGCGAGCCGGAGCCTTCGAGTTCGTATTCGCCATAGACAGAGCTCACGTTCGTCGACATCGAGAAGTGATGCGATGTCTTCCATTCCATCCTCGCATTCGCGCCGAGCACCCAGGCGAAATCCACGGGGGTAATGTCCCTGTACTGCGCATATGCCTTAGGAAAGGGCAACACCGGGTCGAAGTAGTAGCGGCCAAAGCCACTCGCCTGCGCAATCAGGTACTTGGAATTGTAGCCGAGCCCCACCTTCGCCGAAGCTCCCGTCTCGAGGCGTCCCGTCAAGTCGCCATCATCGTAGAGGTACTTCCAGTCGCTACGGTAGGCCGCACTGCTGAACAGGCGCCAATACGTAGAATCCTTTTCGCTCAGGTTCTTCTCGAAGTCAATCGAGACCGTCGGCCGCGCGTTGTGGTCAACGGCATCGGCCACCGCACCCAGCGAGAAGATTGTCTGAGAATAATCCTTTTTCCAATCGAAGCGGCTCACGCCCGAAAGCACGCCCGTCGTATAGTCGTCTTCCTGGTTGCCGCCAAAGTCCAGATACCCGCGGTCGACAAAATGCTGTTCGTAAAGCAGGGCGCCGCTCACCTTGGAACCGAGAAGCCGCGTCGCGAATTCCTTGTCCGCACCGGCGCTAATGACCGTATGCGTCATCTCGTAGGCGTCGATAAAGGCAGCCATCTCCCTCGACGAGACGGAACTGCGGAATCCGGTCGTATCCTGCAGGGTGTCGCCCACGCTCTCGCGCACGAATCCCGCATGCAGGCTCGTCCCGAACTTGGAATTGTATTCCGCACCGATAACGAGGTAATCCTGGTGGCCCTTGATGATATCCACCTCGTTCACCTGGTCGTAGGCCGTGGTCGTGTCCTGGCTGATGGAGTATTCGTCGGTGCTGTACAGGGCCCGGAGCGCCCAGGTGTTGCCCATGGAATCGGAACCGTTGAGCTGCGCATAGAAATCCATCGCCGAAAGATCGAAGGGGTCGGAAGATTTCACGCGGCAGTCGTCGACGCAGTCGCCGTCACGCTTCCTGAATTCGGTGAAGAACTTTTCGCCCAGGTTCTTGAGCATCTCTCCATCGAGCCTGCGGAACGCGAAACGGAAACTGTCCCAGAAAAGGAACGGGGAATCGAACTGGATTTCCTGCACCGTGAGGCCCGCAGCCCCCTTGAGCCCCCACTCGCCCTTCGTCTGCTCGGGAATATACTGCACCGAAGTCGCAAGGCCCTGGCCGATCGGACCACTGCCGTAGTGGTCATGAATCTCGATGCCGCTCAGTATGTGCGGGTTCACCACCGAAAGGTTGCCGGGGAACCCGACATCGAGGTGGCGCATGTTCGGGATGCGGAGCCGCCCCAGATGGTAGGCCACGTCGCCCGCGCGGGAGCCGTCGTAGTAGAGCGCGCTGCTGAAATCCTTCTGCCCGGAAATTCCCGGCATCTGCCCCAGGTGTTCCGTCAAGTCAAAGCGCATGCCCGCCGCATCTTCGAGCTTGTCGACCGACACCTTGCGTTGCGGTTCCCACTTCTCGGGTTCGCCGCCACCCACAATCGTACTCGAGCCGAGGTCGCGGAGGTCGGTCGAGAGCGTCACGACCATGTCGAGCAGGTCCGCAAAATCCTGCAGGTCCACATACACGCTGTCATAGCCTTCCTTCTGGAAAACAAGCGACGCGTTCTTCGAATCCACGGTAAATTCGAAACGTCCATCCGAGGATGTCTTGCCGAGTTTTTTGCCGGAGCGGTAGGTAATCTGAACTCCGTCAAGCGGCAGGTCCGAACCCATTTCGAGGACCACGCCCACGACAGGCGTAGGGGTCGCCGCAAACAGGTTCGCCGCCAGGAACAGGGCTATAAGGAGCAGGGATCGAAATCTCATGGATACTAAATTAGAATTTTATGCCGCCGCAGTCCACCAAATTTTATATTTCTCTGCGTATGCTCGATATTTTTCTAGTGCAGATGGAAATCGCGCCGAACGACAAGGCCAGGAATTTCGAAAAGGTCGAAACGCTCACCCGCGAAATCCGCAAACGAACCGAGGATTCCGTTCCCGGGCTCATCGTGCTGCCCGAAATGTTCGCCACAGGCTACCTTCCCTTGCACCCCGAGAGGGCCGCCGAAGACTTTTCCGACGAATCAAGCGGAGAAACGGCAAGTTTTTTGAACAAACTCGCAAGCCAGACAGGGTGCACCGTCATGGGCGCAGGGATATCGCGCAAAAGTCCTTCGCTCGCGAACCACGCAAGCGTCTACCTGCCAGGAAACCCGCGTGAATGCGCAAACTACGACAAGCGGAAGCCCTTCTTCATGGAGCAGGGAAAATTCACCGCCGGGCAGAATGTTAGTTTATTTAAAATAAAGGAATGGAACATAGCCCCGACCATCTGTTTCGACCTACGATTCCCGGAACTGTACCGCGATGCGGTCAAGGCGGGAGCGAACCTCCTGACCGTGCAGGCCGCATGGCCTGCCGAAAGAATCCAGCACTGGGATACGCTATTGCAGGCGCGCGCCATCGAGAACCAGGCCTATGTCGCCGCCGTCAACTGCGTCACCGCCGATAGCAAATACAATGGGCATTCACGCATTGTCGACCCGTTCGGAAACATTGTCGCGAAGGCCGATTCCAATACGGAATGTATCGTGTCCGCACGCATCGAAATCGAACCGCTCCTCCGCTACCGCGAGAGTTTTCCCGTCCTGAAAAGCATCTAACGCGTGACATAAATCACAGCGCGATTTTAGGCTGGAATAATACACTTTGGAGCACCAGTTTCGTAACTCCTTATTTATCAACAGATTATATTTTTCTTGCAAAAGGGGAGCGTGTGATGGACTTTACACATTGTTTTTTACCCCAAAAAATGACATGCTTTTGCCACAAAAATATTCTATTTTCTGGATGTAAAACAAAAAAACCCAGAGGTTCCTATGACATCACCAGACATGAACAAGCTGAACTACGCTAGGGCCCTCATCAAAGCCGGACTTGCCCGCGATTTGATTCTGAAAATTACGCTGATTTCCAGCTACCAGTACATGCAAATCCAACGCGAAGTCCTCGCTGCATAACGCCCGCGCCGAATGCAACTCGTTCTGACTATTCCCGCGCAGCCCGCCACTCAGATGAAAGAGAGGCAGGCTGCGCTTCTTGCATGTTATAGGGACGGCACGCTCCTGCTCGACGCCCGCGATTACGAGAAGCCCGCCAGGTTCTACCTCACCCCGAAAGATGTTTTCCCCTGGGAACAGTTCCTCGCAAAGATGCTCTGTGCCTGGCAACTCGGCGACTATAGCGATGTGCCGCCGCAATTCAAGCCGCAAAAACGGATTCCGCAGTACGTGGTGGACGGGTTTCCCGCCGAACCGCTCGAAAACAAGCTCAAGATTCTCGCGACACTCCGCACGCAGGGATATTTCCCTGCACTGACAGCCCAGAAATAGTTCTATTGCTATTTTTCAAAGCATGCAAGACATCGCAAGCAAGCGCTGGTTCATGGGCAAGGGCCGCAAGATCGAATCCATCGAGACCGTGGACCGCGTCGCCATCGGGGAAACATTCCTCTCCATCGTCCGCGTGACTTTTGCCGCGAGCGAAAACTGCGAGCCCGACCTCTACGCCGTCATTGAAGACGAGACCCGCACTACAGACTTTTTCTACGACGTGTTTTCGTGCGAGAAGGCAAGATACGGCACTAAGACCGGCGAATTCATGTTCATGCAGACAGAGAATTTCCCCGTAGATGTTTCCCTGCACGAACTTTTCGATGTCACCCCGCTCGATGCCGAGCAGAGCAATTCCGCATTCGCATCCAAGCATTTTTTCTTCAAACTGTACCGCAGGCTTTTGCCGGGCATTCACCCCGAAGTCGAAATCATGGAGCATCTTGACCACGAGCACTCCAGCGTGGGCCCGCGACTCTACGGCACCTGCTATTACGCAGATGCCACAGGAAAGCGCTACGCCCTCGGGCTTCTCGAAGAACGTGCAACCGGCATGCAAGACGCGTGGGCGTATTTCAACAGCGTGATGGACGCGCCGTGCGCCGAGGCTCTCGGGACAGCGACCGCGAAGATGCACCGCACCCTTAGGGGACTCCCGGGCACGCCCGCGCAGAATCCCGAAATACCATTTGACAAACTGGAACATCTTTTGAACTGCGCAACGGGCAGTGAAATGCGCGAACTCGCCGAAAAGGTGAAAGCAACTTTGCCGAAACTCAAGCGCATGGCGAAAGATGCGTTCGGAGCGCCAACCGGCAGCGAGTTGTTCGCACCGCAGCGCGTCCACGGGGATTACCACCTGGGGCAGGTGCTGGTTTCCGCCGCAGATTTCAAGATTCTCGATTTTGAAGGCGAACCCTCCCGCACGCTCGAATACCGCAGGGCACTCCGCTCCCCACTTGTCGATGTCGCAGGCATGTTGCGCAGTTTCCAGTATGCGGGAGCTACATCCGAGTCCGACAGCACCGCCTGCGAGCGCGCCTTCCTCGAAGGCTACGCGCGAACCGCGCACGTAGATGCAGGCAATGCGCAAATCGACCTCAACACCCTCGAGCGCGCAGCCACCCCGTATATCCTCGCAAAGGCCGTTTACGAGGCCTGCTACGAACTTGAATTCAGGCCCGGATGGTTCCACATCCCGGCCCGCGCGCTCATTGAACTCGCCTGCTAGACCGCAGCCGCCGCAAATTTCTATATTTGCTTTCGCTATGACAGTCGAAGAAATGGAAAAGCGCCTCCGCGACGAGGCCTCGGAACTAGCCGCCAACGAACCGCTCTCGAAGCTCATGCTCGAAGAGCAGGTGTTGAACCGCAAGAACTTTGCCGACATGCTATCCGTCACTCTTGCCTGTCAGCTCGCGGGCGAAGTCATCGACCGCGCGGAACTCGAGAAGATGTTCAACGCGCTGTACATCAAGTACCCCGAACTGCTCGTTTCCGCCTGCAAGGACCTGAACGCGACCGTTCTCCGCGACCCCGCCTGCACCAGCTACCTCGAACCGCTCCTGCTGTTCAAGGGGTTCCAGGGCCTGCAGGCCTACCGCGTAGCGCACGCCCTCTGGACGGAAAACCGCCCGTTTCCCGCCAAGATGCTCCAGAACATCGTGAGCCGCAAGTTCGGCATGGACATCCACCCGGCGGCAAAAATCGGGCATGGCCTGCTGATTGACCACGCGACGAACATCGTCATCGGCGAAACAGCAATTGTCGGGAACAACGTGAGTTTCTTGCACGGTGTGACGCTTGGCGGTACCGGCAACGAGACCGGCGACCGTCACCCGAAAATCGGGAACGGCGTGATGCTCGGTGCACACGCCCAGCTGCTCGGCAACATCCACATCGGCGACTGCGCGAAGATTGGCGCGGGCGCGGTGGTGCTCTGCGACGTTCCCCCGCACACGACATACGCAGGCGTCCCCGCCGTAGAAGTCGGCCACCCGACCGACGACATGCCCAGCTTCAACATGCAGCAAGACTTCACGCGCGATTGCGACTAAACTAGACGAACGAACGCTGCGTCGCAATGTGGCTCGCTACAGACGAAAGACGAAAGGAGGCGCAGACATGAAAAAAACTGACAAAATCAAGTTCATCGGAGAAAAGCTGGACGAACTTTTCCCGAACCCGCCCATACCGCTCGACTACACCAGCGCCTACACGATGCTTGTCGCGGTCGTATTGAGTGCGCAATGCACCGACATCCGCGTGAACCAGGTAACGAAGGTGCTGTTCAAGAAAGCGAAAACGCCCGCCGCCATGGTCAAGCTCGGCATCGACGCGATTGCAGAAATCATCAAGCCGTGCGGATTCTTCAACACGAAAAGCAAGAACATTTACAACCTGTCGAAAACGCTCGTCGAGAAATACGGCGGCGAAATCCCCCGCACCTTCGAAGAACTTGAATCACTCCCCGGCGTAGGCCACAAGACAGCAAGCGTCATGATGAGCCACATCTTCAAGATTCCCGCCTTCCCCGTCGATACGCACATCCACCGCCTAGCCAAGCGCTGGGGACTATCGGACGGCAGTAGCGTGGAACAGACCGAGGCCGACCTCAAGAAGATTTTCCCGAAGGAAGAATGGGAAAAGCGCCACCTGCAGATTATCTACTTCGGGCGCACGTACTGCAAGGCTATGGGCCACAAACCCGAAAACTGCCCTATCTGCAGCACCCTAAGGAACTGCAAAAAATGAGAAAGGCAATCTTACGTACACTCATTTCGTTGTCGGCAGTACTCATCCTGCTAATAGTAGGGTGTACGGAGAGAACCGATTACGTCCTTGAGCAGTCGTACATCGACGTAAGAGCAGTTTCTTTAAGTTATTTGAACGACGATACCGAAGTCTATGTTAGGCAAATGACATCCTTCAATAGTCGCGATGAATACGTTTCCTTTGAAATAGGACAAAGTAGAAACAAAGCCCTATACATGGACATATACGGCTGCGAAGACATCAACTGCCAAAGCGCAACAGCCATCGTCTTTCACGACAGTTCCTACAGTTATGTTAAATCCCTGAACAAAGGCGAATTCAAGTTTTCAAAGCCAGCGCAAGCAATTCGCTCGCAAGCTTTCGGAGACGATTGCGAAATACAAATTTATGCCCATTGGAATTTGACGATAGATACTAAAAGTGTAAAGATAGACTGGACTTTCCAGGAAGCGGAGGAAACATGCGAAGTATTCCTCTACAAATAGCATCTGCGTCAATACTGCTTTTATTAGCCGTATTGCTTTTATTTTCAATCTCGGCTTGCAGTAAGTCCGACGTCGACTTCTCAGAAAACCCACATTCCTATAAACCGATAACCCTTGAAAATAGAACCGTATATGTTTCTGCCAATATAAAATCTGAATCCTGGAAAATTGATGACTCTAATGCGATAACGCTTCGTTTTATTCCTGAAAGCTATAGCCTATTCAAACTGGATTCATCCTTGTCAAGAATTGCGGAAGAAACCGAACTGCAATGCGTCGCAACCATCGACACATGCGCTTTTGCAAATAGCGACTACACCTCGCCCTATATCGAATTGATCCTTTCAGGACATTGGATTGTCGATTACACAAGGATATTAGATTCCTACAACCGGTACACTATTAAATCAGACACAACCGAAGGAACGCTAACACACTATGCAGACATCGGCAAAAATTTAGTGAGCGTAGTTGACTGGAGTTCCGTCCAGTCAGCCCCAAACATACTACAATACGTCAAGGATGAAGGATACCCTTTCTCCGCAGCCCAGAAAAAAGCCGAAAATGATCTAGCAAGTTCCCACACAACGAACTATCAGGGAGAAAGTTCACTCTTTGTTGCCGAAGCAATCATACAAGGTTATAATCCAACAGATGTTCTGCATTTCTTGTCGAGCCTACTTTATTCTTCCCAAGAATCCAATTTTAACGATTCAACCATAGAATTTGCCAAGACAGCAACAGGATTAATTGACTCAATCATACTCAAGTACGGTTTCGACTGCAATAGATTTAGAATTCTGTGCGGAGCATACGACCTAGAACAATGTTCCAAGGATCACTATCTAGACACCGTCACAAACGAATTCAGCATTTTTAACAACAGCATCCTCGCCTGCAATAAAAATGTATGGAACATCATTGATAGTCAAGAAGACTCGCTAGGAGTCTGCACCAACTACAATTCAGGTGACACCATTGCGACAGACAGTTTGAATTACAAGATTTGCACAGAAGATGGGTGGCTTCCTATTGATAAATCAAACTTAAATCTCATTTTCGGAACATGCGAGAAAAACGAGACAAAAGTCATTCCATTTGCAGGAAAATACTATTTCTGTGTTGAAAAAAAATGGTACGACGCAACAAAAATTGACTACGAAATTGGTGTCTGTGGGAGGGATATTCCCTACGAAACGGCTTTCATATACAACGACACTATCGCATTATGTCGACTCTCAGAAAGCGCATACAGCGAGACAGCCAACGGGATCACCTTAACCCGTGACGAGGAATATTCAGGCCATACCTGGCATTGGGCCAACGAAACAGAGGCATACCTATACCGCGCAGGAGGCAACTGCGACAAGAACAGCGACTCAATGCAAATCGTTGAATACAAAAACATTACTTATGGTTGCGTAACCACACCACAGGGGTTATACGGTTGGAGGGACCTCAAGACTTGGAATGTTAAAGAAACCATATACGTTGATAAAACTGACTCAACCGAACAAACTATTTATGGGATAAAACACGGGGACTTCATCTTCATACAAGGCAGCAGAGACGACACGACCTCCGCCAACCTGATAGGCATTTACGATATAGATGACCATCATCGGTATTCCATAATCACCACCAGCAACAGGCAATGGCTCGATGCGCCGCTACCATCCAAATGCCCCGAAGGCTTCCATGTGCCAAGCCCCAACGAAGTCAGCGCGTTCATAAGCGAAGTCAAAAACGGCAATGTACCCGATATGCAGTATGACCCCGAAAAGCCCTTTTTCAGAACTAGTCAGAATTTACTAGAAAACGCCGGACTCTGCATAATTGTCCCCACAAACGGCAGTATCGTGAATGCACAAACCTTTGCGTGCAAATTAGATGTAGACATTCCCGTGGCCTGCACCAGGGAGTTTATTCAATGAGACATTGCATTCGGACAGATTACATATCCAAGACTGTGTTCATCCAGGTGTTCACTTCCATTTTGATAGCCCTCTTCACTGGTTGCACGACCCGTATTATGAGCATAAAGGAAGGTGATTTCGACGTAACTTCGCCTCCTACGATAAAAGGTGCCGAATTCAATATGAAGGAAAATTCATCCTTCACCCGCGTATCTGCAGATATTCGCAATTACAACAGTAAATCCTCCAATTTGTCGAAAGTTTGGACAGGCGCCGCCATTGTCTGCGATGGAGACGCCCACTGTGCAGATAACGATTCTCCTTCCGAAAAAATAGAACCAGGTAAAGCCAACATCAGTTATGTTTTTAAATCGCTCCCTGTATCACTGAGTATCGAAAATTTTCAAAAATATAAAAACCGTATTCTCTCGTACGGAATCGGGCTGGATCCCATGCCCTACGTAACGCTTTCTGTAGGCATAAACGGCAAGTGGGGTGAATTCGGCGTTACGACATATCTGGGAATAGACGCAAGCGACACTCGATACACATACGAGGGCATCACAGCCTCCGAGCCATTTATTCAATCATGGCCAGAACCCGAGCATTTTACAACAACTTATAGCGGATACCAGATTCACCTGCGAGGTGGCTTCGGAGGCTTTGCTAGTTTATTTGCTGGCCCCATAGCGTTGACTTATGTACCTACGGTACAATCTCCCTGGTTATGGACTAGAGAACTGAACGGAGAAAACTCCGGATACAACACTATATTCACCACCGAATACGAAATGACCTTTGATCTTCCCATCTATTTTTCACATTACTTCGGCATAACATACAACTTTCACAAAAAGGTTCTGTACAGCACTGGCCTGACAGTCATCAACGGGATTCAGTTAAAGGAACGTTTGTACCTAGGTTCTGTATCTGTAGCGTATCTGTTCTAGCAGTTGACTCAATTGCCGTTCCACTACAAGGATATCGCTCAAACCACTTTTCAACATCTTCACGGGACGGAAATGGTTGAGGGCAAGAACCCTCATCAACGACAGCTTCATTTGGTTGAACTATATACGCCAACAACGAAGTTAAAGCAGCCCCCACTCCAGCACCAACTAGAGCCGCAATATTATTGTCAGAAGCAAGCCCAGTAATTAGCCCAACCAACAAACCACCCTCAATACCAATAGTCAATATACTTCTTGAAGAAGAATCGACTTCAGCGCAGAAATAAACGCTATCTACAGGCAATACATACGTTTGACTTTTAACATTTTCGTTTTCTAACCACAATGCTTTATTTTTCTTATCATAACATATTCCCGTCGAATTAACCAAACTCGCGTAACCGTAATAGTGGTGCCGTTGAGACGGTGTTTTAACACCTTGACGAACTAGGAACCAACGACGCTTTATCTGATGCAATTCTCCCCGCAACGCTGATGACGCTGGGAGCATTTCATTTTGCGTCTTTCTTTCACTTCCCTCCAACAATTCCTTAATATCTTTTTCCGCTTTCTTACGGTTGCGATAAATTTCCGGCAGCGAGTCACGTGTCAAAGTATAATTCCAGCGGCCGCTAAAGCCCACTTCCCCGACAATTGTTGTCGGAATAAATACCAGCAGCGGAGAAAACAGCGCAAACGGATACGGAATAAAAACCATACCCACTCCGGCAGCAACACCACCTAAAGCTAGTGCTGTTTTCTGTTGTTCAAACGTATCATCGTAAACGGAGTCTTTTTTCAATGTATATGTGCGAAGCGTATTTCCATTATTCACCAACCGCAACGTCGCCCCATCCAACGTATCGGGATTCACCTTATAACGAACAGGGGTCATTCCAACAAACTGTGAATCCACATAGACGGCTACATTTATATCGGGTGGCACATTGACCTCAATCCAACGCACCGCCGAACTTTGTCCCGCACAACCAATAAGGTTCACAGAAACGAGCAAAATCAATAGCAATAAGGATCTTTCGATTACGCTTCGCACTTGAGCAGTTCCTCGAAGTAGACGATCGTCTTCTCGAGACCCTGGCGCAACGGGATTGTCGGTTCCCAACCGAGGGCAGACTTGGCAAGGTCGATATTCGGACGACGCATCTTCGGGTCGTCACCCGGGAGAGGCTTGTACACAATCTTGCTCTTGGAGCCGGTAAGGTCAAGCACTTCCTTTGCAAGTTCGAGCATCGTGAATTCACCGGGGTTCCCGATGTTCACGGGTCCAATAATCTTGTCCTGGTTCATCATGCGCACAAAACCTTCGATGAGGTCATCCACATAGCAGAAACTGCGGGTCTGGCTGCCGTCGCCGTAAATCGTGAGATCTTCGCCCTTGAGCGCCTGCACAATAAAGTTTGACACCACGCGACCATCGTTCATAAGCATGCGCGGGCCATATGTATTGAAAATACGCACGATGCGGATGTCCACGTTATTTTGTCTGTGGTAATCCATGAACAAGGTTTCGGCAACGCGCTTGCCTTCGTCGTAGCAGCTGCGGATACCGATGGGGTTCACGTTTCCCCAGTAGTCTTCGGTCTGCGGGTGCACTGCCGGGTCACCGTAGACTTCGCTGGTAGAGGCCTGCAAAATACGCGCCTTCACGCGCTTCGCCATGCCGAGCATATTGATAGCGCCCATCACGCTCGTCTTGATGGTCTTTACCGGGTTGAACTGGTAATGGATGGGGCTAGCGGGGCACGCGAGATTAAAGATGCGGTCCACTTCCAGCAAAATCGGTTCCGTCACGTCGTGGCGAATGAGTTCGAAGTTCCGGTTATCGCGCAGGTGAGCGACGTTCGCCATTCGGCCCGTAAAGTAGTTGTCAAGGCAAATCACCTCGTGCCCGTCGTTCAGCAGACGTTCGCACAAGTGACTTCCCAGGAATCCTGCACCACCGGTAACTAAGCAACGCATAGGGACCTCTCTTTAAAATTACTCGTCGGAGTCTCGCTCCAGTTCTGCGGCGGAATTGCCATGGAGCGCCACCAGGCGCACACCGTTCAGGGTCAGGTACGGGTCGTAGGTATCAATCACCTTGCTGTGGCCCATCACCATGCGGCCCCAGCCACCCGTCGCAAACACGGGAACCTTCTTCTTGCCCATCTCGGCCTTGATCTTTGCCACCAAGGTTTCAAGTTCCGCCATAAAGCCATACAGGAGGCCCGCGCGGATGGCATCGTCGGTATTGTTCGCAATCACGTGTTCCGGCCACTCGATACTCACCGGCAACAGGCGAGCCGCCTTCTCGGTCAATACATCGAGGCTAGCGCTGATACCCGGGATAATGAGACCGCCCGCAAAACCGCCGTCCTTCATCACGTCGAACGTCGTCGCCGTGCCCATGTCCACCACGATGGCATCCTTGTAGCCGCGGTCGCGCAGCGCAATGATGTTGCAGAGTCGGTCGGAACCAAGCGATGCCGGGTTCGGGTACGAAATCGGGCAACCGAGGCAGTTCTTGGAACTCACCACCTGCACCGGACGCTTCAGGAGCGTCTGCAAAGCCTTGATCCAGGGGCGCTCATGCGCAGGAACCACGGTCGAAAGACCCACGTGCGTAATCGTCGCGGGCTTGATTTCGGAAAAACGGATGAGACCGCCAATACGGTTCATCACCTCGTCGCTCGTAGTTTCCTTGCGGGTCGTGAGCCTCCAGTGGTCCACCACCTTGTCGCCCTTGAAAATACCCAAAACCGTGTGGGAGTTGCCCACATCGACAACAAAAGAATACGTATCCGACTTTTTCAAACTTTTACTCATCAATACAAAAATAGAAATTATTTCTATGCAGCTACGAGAAATGCCTAATAATAAATTTCAGCGCCAAAAGAATCACAATAATTGCCGTTATAACGGTAGCCTTTTTACTGTCTTTTTCCTGGTTTTCGGCAACGACTGTCTGAAGATTATCCGCATTCGTGACTAATGCGTTCAGCGAGCCGGTCACGCGATCAAAGGACAAGACAACGGTATCCCCGCCTTTTACCCGGCATGTCGCCGACCGGATAGAGCACTTGAATTTCAAATCGGCTTCGCCTTCGACATTTATCTCCATTTTTCCGTCGTGCTCAACTTTTCCTATTTCTTCCCCATTGCAAAAGACCTTTATGGCCATGTTTATCGCATAGTCCTCTTTATAGCCATAAATAGTTACAACAGACGAAGTGGCAACCTCCGGTTGCACGACTTCTTCCACTTTTTGACCACATCCGCTACAAAACTTCGCGGTATCCTTTAATTCTTTTCCACAGTTAGAGCAAATCATATCGGCCTACTTAATAGTTTTTTAGAAAAGATAATACAAAAACGAACTTACCATCAGTAAGTTCGCCAAATTAATTCCAAAATGTAGCGCAAATCCTCTTGATTAAATGCGCATCGAGATATCGAGCGCCTTCACGCTGTGCGTGAGCGCACCGACAGAAATGTAATCGAGGCCGAGCGTCGCGATTTCCTTCGCGCGTTCGAGCGTCATGTTGCCGGAGCCTTCCACCAGACACTTGTCACCGCTTTCCTTGATAATCTTGAGGGCCTCGGCCATCATCTCGTTACTCATGTTGTCGAGCATGATGACGTCAACGCCCTTGTTGAGGAGGGCGCGCAGCTGGTCAAAGTTTTCCACTTCCATCTCGACCATCAGGTTCTGCTTGTTGTTCTTCTTGACAACTTCGAGCGCCTGGAGCACGCCACCCGCAGCCGCGATGTGGTTATCCTTCACGAGCACCATGTCGAAAAGCCCCATGCGGTGGTTGGAACCGCCACCCACGCGAACGGCATACTTCTGCAGCGTGCGGAAACCGGGAACCGTCTTGCGGGTATCGAGAACCTTGGTCTTCCCGCCCTTCAGGGCTTCCTGGAAGGTATGGGCAACCGTCGCCACGCCCGAAAGCTGCTGGATAAAATTCAAGAGCGTACGTTCGCCGGTCAAAAGTTCGTGCGTCGTTCCGTCCATTTCGGCAATCAGATCGCCTTTCTTGACTACATCGCCGTCTTTCTTGTGGAGCGTCACCTTCACGTTGGCCTTCAGTTCCTGGAACACGAGCTCGATGACCGGGAGGCCGGCAAGCACGCCGTCTTCCTTGGCAATCAGGCGGGCATGCTGCTTCTGGTCGGCAGGGATGGTCCATTCGCTAGTGACGTCGCCCGTGCGCACGTCCTCGGCAAGCGCTAGGCGGATCATGGTCAAAGCATCTTCGGTCGGGAAAACTGGTGTGGAATTGTCACCGTACATCACTGAGCTCCTTTACCGGTCAAGACAACGTAGACCGTCCGTACGAGAATCTGGAAATCCAAAAGCAGGCTCATATTCTCGTAATAATACATGTCGTACTTCAACTTTATCTGCACGTCCTCGATGCTCGTATCGTAATGATGACGCACCTGCGCCCAGCCCGTAAGGCCCGGCTTCATCTTGAGGCGGCTAATGTAAAACGGGATCTGTTCGCGAAGCTGGCTGATAAACACGGCGCGTTCGGGACGCGGCCCCACCATGCTCATGTCGCCCTTCAACACACAAAAGATCTGCGGCAACTCATCGATACGGGTCTTGCGCAGGAACTTGCCCACCTTCGTAATGCGCGGGTCATCCTTGGTGGCCCACTGGGCGCCGAACTTCTCGGCATCGGTACGCATGGTGCGGAACTTGTAAACCGTAAAAGGCTTGCCGTACAGACCGATGCGTTCCTGCGAGTAGAAAACCGGGCCGTGATCCTCGAGCTTGATGGCGATTGCCGCAATGAGACAAACCGGAAGCGAGCACAGGCCAAGGAAGGCTCCAAAGAGTATATCGATAATGCGCTTCACGCGAACCTGCCACGGCGGCATCGTAAACGCAAAAAGCTCCTGCAGTTCAAATCCGTACACAAGGTTCGCCTTGAACTGGCCATTCACCACAGGATAGAGTCCCGGGACAATATAGATATGCAGAGGAAGTTCGCACACCCACACCAGCACGCGCATGATTTCTTGCGGCGAGGAACTTTCGTGGGCAATCACGATGCCGTCCACACGGTACTTTTTCACAAGCGCCGAGAGGTCGGCATACTTACCAAGCACCGGGAAACCCGCAAACTCATGGTCCATCACCTGGAAACGTTCATCAACGAACCCGACCACGCGCTGTCCAAAAGCGGGCGTATTTTTCAGGTCCTCGGCAATCTTCTTGCCTGCCTCGGTCGCCCCGAGCACGAGGATATTGTTCGCCCCATATCCCAAGCGCAAGAAGCCCCTCAGGCAGAAGTAAATGAGCATGCGGAAACCAGCCACGAGCACCATGGCAAGGCCGCCGTAAATAAATATCCAAGGGAACCGGGAACCGTACAGGTAGCCTTCGTTCAGCGGCTGGTTGGCAAAAATCTTGCCTATAAATTCAGTCCCGAAAAGGCTAACGATGATAAGCACAACGCCGATTACGACCGCGCGCAGCACCCGGAGGATCTGGTGCGTCCGCGACATCAGGAGCCACGAGCGGTAGAGCCCAGCACAGGTAAACAGGACAAGCCACGCCGCATTCAGGATCAAGCCCATGTTGGCATAATCCGAGAACAGCTTGGTCGGGTCGTACTTGTCGGCAATCCAGCCGCTATGGAACTGCACCCAGAAGGCTAGCGCGAAGCATATCGAAAGCGCCACGAAATCCGAAAGGATAACGAGGATACGTTCCAATGTGGCGGCACGAATCATAGCTATGTTAAACTACAAAAATGCAGTCCAAAAGACCAACCGCTACACGAGGAAGCGGATGACCTGGCTCTTTTCGACGATTTCGGGGAGGGCGTCGATGGCATCCACCGCCTTCGAGGCCTTGCAGTCCTGAGTCTTCTCGGTAATGACCACGATGGAGACCTTTCCCGGATCCTTCACGTTCTTCTGGATAATCGTCTCGATGGAGATATTGTTCTCGGCAAGCACGCTCGTAATCTTCGCAAGCACGCCACAGGCGTCGCGGGAGGTGAAGCGCAGGTAGTAGCGGGAAGACGTTTCCGAAATCGGCACGAGGGTCGCAGAATTGTCGACGTTGAACCAGCCCATCGGGAGCGCCTTGCGGCTGCCCGTATCCACAGCGCGGGCCAGGGACACGAGGTCGGCGACCACGGCAGAAGCGGTCGGGAGACGGCCAGCACCGGCGCCGGTCTGGACCGTTTCGCCCAGGTTGTCGCACTTGAGGTAAACGGCATTGATGACGCCGTTCACGTTCGAAAGCAGGTTCTCGTTGGAGACGAAGCACGGATGCACGCGGGCGTCCACGCGGTCACCGTCACGGTGGTAGATGCCGAGCAGCTTCACGCAGCAGCCGATTTCCTTCGCGAAAGCGATATCCTGGGCGGTAATCTTCGAAATACCCGTCACGTGAATCTTCTCGAAGTCCACGCGCTTGCCGCTGCAGAGGCTAGCGAGCAGGGCCGTCTTGTGGGCGGAGTCGATGCCTTCGATATCGAAGGTCGGGTCAGCCTCGGCAAAGCCGAGCTTCTGGGCATCCTTCAGCACCACGTCGAAATCGAGACCTTCGTCGGCCATGCGGCTCAGGATGTAGTTGCAGGTACCGTTGATGATGCAGCTGAGGCTTTCGACCGTGGAGCCCAACAGACCTTCCTGGAGACTGCGGATAATGGGAATGCCACCGCCAACCGCGGCTTCGAACAGCACATGCAGGCCCTTTTCGGCAGCGAGCGGGAAAATTTCGTGGCCGTACTTGGCGAGGAGCGCCTTGTTCGCGGTCACCACGTGCTTGCCCGAATTGAGGGCGGCGAGGATCCACTTGCGCGGCATGTTGTAGCCACCGGCGAGTTCCACGAGCACGTCGATATCGTCACCGGCAATCATCTCGTCGGCATTGGTCGATACCTTGTAGCCCTTCGCCTTGTACGGGGCGACTTCTTCTTCGGACTTCGCGCAAATGCAGGCGAGTTCGAGTTCGACACCGAGCTTTTCCTTATATTCGGCGATCTTCTGTTCAAGAATCTGAATGACACCGCCACCGACGGTTCCAGTACCAATAAGTCCAATACGCAGCATAATGCGTCTCCATTTTAAATTTTTCGGAGACAAATATAGAAAAACGGCATGCCCCATTCCGCGAACTGCACTCTTCCTTTTCTTCTTTTCATAAGTAAACTTTCGTTTACAATATTGAAAACATAAGCTTTTCCCGTTTTTTAATCACAACAAAAAATGAGCATTTTTTTCTAATTTTTTACGCATGGAACAGGAAATCTCCAATCCGGCAATCAGCAACCTGCTCAACGAGCAGAAGCTCAAGAACATTGTCTACCCGGCACGTCTATTCAGGGCCCGCCTCAACGAGGAATTTCTGAGGGCGAACAGGACACGCCGGCCCTTCTTGTTCATCAAGATTTACTCGCACCAGTACGACTTTTTCGGCTGGGGCTCCCCGTCGCGCACCGTCGAGCGCACCTGGCGCATCAGCGTGCTCACCATGTTCTCGCACCTCAGGTTTATCGATGTCCTCGGCTACCTCTCCGACAGCAGCGGTCTGGGCATCATCCTCCTGAATTCCGACCTCTCGACGCTCGAATCCATCCGCAAGGAAATCCTGCACAAGCTGAACGACGCGGGACTCATCCAGGCCCTCAGGCACAAGCCTAAGTCGCCCATCTTCAAGGCGTACATCTACACCGGGCTCCAAGAGAAGGACAACCTGGAACTCGAAGACAAGATCAAGGACTTCAACAGCACGAACGGAAGCTTCTTCTCGCTCGAGCGCCTGAACCTCGACCATATCTGGCAGCACCCGCACAAGATCCGCTACCGCCACGTGGTGAAGCGCATTACGGACATCGGCTGTTCGAGCCTCGCCCTAGTGGTTCTCTCCCCGCTGCTCCTGTTCTGCGCCCTCGCGGTAAAGATCAGCGACCACAAGGGACCGGTCATCTTCAAGCAGACGCGCGTGGGCCGCAACGGCAAGCTGTTTACGATGTACAAGTTCCGAAGCATGTACGTGGATGCCGAAGAACGCAAAAAGGAACTGATGGCCCAGAACGAGACGGGCGGCATGACGTTCAAGATGAAGAACGACCCGCGCATCTATCCGTTCGGACGCGTGTTGCGCAAGTTCAGCCTCGACGAACTGCCGCAGCTCGTGAACATCATCAAGGGAGACATGTCCATCGTGGGCCCGCGTCCGCCGATTCCCTCGGAAGTGGCCGAATACGAGCCGTGGCACCGCATGCGCCTGTCCGTGACGCCGGGTCTGACCTGCATCTGGCAGGTGAGCGGACGCAGCAACATCTCCTTTGAAGGCCAGATGCGCCTCGACAACGACTACATCCGCCGCGACGGCAAGCTCGGAGACGACTTCAAGCTTATCCTCAAGACGTTCAAGGTCGTGTTCAAGGGCGAAGGCGCTTACTAGAATTTTTAAAAGGACGTGTTTATGTTTAGGAAAATCATGACAGCGGCTACAGCCGCTCTTGCTTCGGCGTCGCTTGCGACTGCCGCAAACATCACGGTGGATCCCGCCACTACGGCCCAGAAAGTCGTGGGCTTCGGTGCAGGTGCCGCATACTACCAGAGCTGGATTACCGCCATGAGTTCTTCGATGCAGAAGGACTTCTACGACACCGCTTTCACGGGGCTAAATCTTTCGCTCCTCCGCATCGGTAACTGGAAGCAAGACGAATCAACCAGCATCGCTGATGATGCTGCCATCGTGAAAGCCGGCAAGGAACGCCTCGGCAACCACCTCAAGATCGAGATGTCCAGCTGGTCCGCACCGGGCAAGCTCAAGCCGAGCGGCAACGTAAACGGCAGCGTGAACGGCCAGAAGGTCAAGAGCCAGAACACGCTCAAGACCTCGAGCAGCGATCCGTACGGCAAGTTTGTCTACAGCGAGTTCGCCAGCTGGTGGAAAAAGAGCCTCCAGGCATACGCCGCCGCGGGCATCACACCCGACTACATCAGCCTCCAGAACGAGCCCGACATGGAAGCCGACTACGAAGAGACCCTCTTCGAGCCCAGCGAGACAAGCGAAATCGCAGGCTACAAGCAGGCCCTCCAGGCCGTCCGCGATTCCATCAGCACGCTTGCGAACCCGCCGAAGATTATCGGCCCCGAACCGCTCGGCATCGGCTACAGCAACTTCGAAAAATACGCGAAGGCGCTCGACGACAAGAACCTCGACGGATACGCCTACCACCTGTACCACGCGGGCGACGGCAACGACAACTCCGGCACGAACTACCTGAATCCCGAAAACTTCCGCAAGCCCATGAGCGCCATCGGAAGCAACTACGGCAGCGACAACAAGCCCATCATCATGACGGAATTCTGCACCATGGAAAGTGGTGTGCGCGAGCAGGACATGCTCGGCCTCGCCCACATCATGCAGGTCGGTTTCACGAGCGGCAAGCTCAACGCCTACATCGCCTGGGAACTCTTCTGGGGCGAACAGAACGGGCAGCTCATCGGTGTCTGCCCGGGTAATGGCTGGAGCAGCTGCACCGAGGCAAAGCTCTACATCAACCCCGAATACCACGCCATGCGCCATTACTCCAAGTTCGTGAACCCGGGCTGGCGCGTGGTGAGTAGCACCGCCGACGGCAGCAACGTCTATGCGGTCGCCTTCCGTAGCGCCGACTGCGACTCAATCTCCGTCATCGCCATCAACAAGGGCTCGGCGCAGAACCTGAACTTCTCCGTGAACGGCTACAATCCGGTCTATGCCGTACAGTCTACCGAAGGCGGTTCCAAGAGCAAGACCGTCACCGCAGGCGCCATCATCGACGCACCCGCAAAGTCCATCACGACGGTCGTGTTCACCACGAGCAATACGGCGGCCCTCCAGTGCGAAGACTCCCCCATCGACGACCCGTACGTGGACCCCAACAAGAACTTCGGCGATTCCCTCGTCATCGTGGATTACGCGAACGAAACTTCCGCCGCCGGATGGAAGAGCGACGAGACTCTCGGTGCCGTCACCTTCCAGACAACAGCGCTCGATGGAATTTCAAAATATGTAAAGGTTCCGCTCGCCGGCTGCGCCCAGGATGAATGCGGATACCAGCACGCCCTCTTCACGCTCCCGGACGAAGCGGCTATCAAGAACCCGCTCTCCGTCTGCAAGGAACTCGTGTTCACCATGCGCAGTATCGACACCGAAGACGCCTCCGTGAACATCGGCGGCGCAGGCGGCAGCACCTGGAGTAACTACCAGTACGGCAACACCGCCCCCGCAGGCTCCTGGGCCGAAGTCTCGGTACCGCTCACGAACGAAATCGACTCGACCGGAGCCCCCTTCGGCTCCACGCAGCTCTCGTTCAACAGCGACAACGCCGGCATCTACATCGCAAAGATCGTGGCTACCGGTTGCGGAACCTCCGCCATCAAGGGCATCCGCACGGACTTTGCGGCAAACGACCTGAACATGGAAGCCAAGGTGTTCGACCTGAACGGCAACCTCCTCTGGAAGGGCATCAAGGGCCAGGCCATGGGCGCCGACGGTTCGCTCCGCCTCGACCTCAACAAGGGCATGTACCTCGTGAAAACGAAGGCGTCGACCGTGAAAGCGAAAAAGCAATAAACTTCGGCAAGCATAGCTTGCCTCGCGCATACGCAAGCGTATGCGACGAACAAGTTTCTTCGGGCGCACTTTGCGGTGCGATACGACTCTAACAAAAAAACGCCCCCGCATCGCGGGGGCGTCTTGCTTTAGCAAATTCCTTAAGCGTTAGCCTTCCTCGAGGGCTTCCTTGTATTCGTCGACCGTCGCGATGTATTCATCGATCTTGTCTTCCTTGGAATCCAGGTACGAAAGGATCTGGTCAAGATGTTCCTTCTGGAACACGGCCTTGAGCTGGCGGCTCGCATGACCCCTGTAGCCCCATTCCTTGAGAATCTCGTCAGTCACCACGAAGGAGTCGTTCATGGAGACAAAACGCATCGGTCCATAGACAGCCCAGTTGTGTTCCATCTGCATGCATTCCGGTTCGGGCAGGTCGGGGTTCGCCATGTAACGCTGGATATGGCGCGTACGCACATCCTTGATCTTGTCGATGCGCATGTAGCCCATGATCAGGTACTTGTTGCGGAGTTCAGAATCGCTCAGGCCCTCGTAACGGGTACCGAACAAAATGTAGCGGCTCTTTGCCTTGAGGATGGCGTTAATCGCCTTCACGTTGTAGCAGCTCATCAGGCCGTAGGTACTGGTCTCGTAGTTGGGCTCGTAGAGGAAGCCCTTTTCGTTTTCGTTCAGCTGATCGCGAACCGGCATTTCGGACTGATGGCTAGTTTCCACGTAAAGCAGGCTACCGGCTGCGTTACCGCGGTAGTCCTGCCAACCTTCGAGATTAATTTGTGTCTTCGGCATTTTTTTCAACTCACTATGATAAAAAAAACACAAGCGGACCTAAACAGGTTCGTCAGTTACATCCGCAATGTACATTTTTACGGGCTACAAGGCCACCGATTCTGCCGAAATTCTGTCAATTCCGAACAAAAACGCCCCTTTTTCGAAAAATTCGGCAGTATCCGAGGTCAAGAAGCTCATCTTGCCCCCCCTCGAAAGCCGAGCGTCCATCTCTGGGTGGCGCTTCAGATAGTCAAGCGTCTTGTCGGCGACAATACCGCCCTGGAAGACGAGCCGGACCTGCGGTGGCAGTGCGGCCCGGATTTCGGATTCCAGCAGCGGATAATGCGTACAGGCAAGCAGCACAGTATCGATTTCCGGATCGGACGCCATGAGTGCATCCACATCTTTCTTCACGAAAAACCTCGCCCCCTCCGTACCTCGTTCACCATTTTCCACAATCGGGACCCACATGGGGCAGGCATGCTGCGTCACCTTGAGCTCCGGGAAAAAGTGCCCTATCTCGATAAGGTAGCTCCCGGAAGATACCGTCCCGACAGTCCCGAGCACGCCAATATGGCCCGACTTGCTGAACCTGCCGATTTCCTCCGCCGTCGGGCGGACGATTCCAAGCACACGCCTGTCGGGGAATTCGTAAGGAAGGACATCCTGCTGGATGCTCCGGAGCGCCTTCGCCGATGCCGTGTTGCAAGCAAGGATAACCAGGGGGCAGCCGCGGCTAAAGAGTTCGCGAACCGCCTGCAGCGTGTAGCGGAAAATTGTCTCGAAGCTCCGCGACCCGTACGGTGCACGCGCGTTATCGCCAAGATAGACGAAATCATATTCCGGCAACACGCGCCTCAAATCCTTCAGGATAGAAAGACCGCCAAAGCCGGAATCGAATACGCCTATCATACAGCAGCCTCCATCCGCTCGCGGACGATATGCATCACGTCCTTGCGCGGGTCGAGCGTACCCTTTTCGGCAGCGAGCGCCTTCACGTCGAGAGGTTCAAGAATCGTTGCAGTCACCTTGCAGCGCGCAGAGCTCTTACGGTGTTCCCAGGCAAAACCGGAACCCTTAATATAGATCGGGAGGATAGTCGCCTCCGTCTCGATGGCAAGCCGGAATCCACCACTCTTGAACGGAACCATGTTTTCGTCCTTGCCACGCGTGCCTTCCGGGAAAATGAACAGCCTCGGCGCCTTGCCCTTCGCCATGGCCTCGCGGATAAGCGTCGCGCCGCCGCCCTTCTCGCGGTTGATGAGCACGCATCCGATGCGGTGCATCCAGAATCCGAGGAACGGGATAAAGCGAAGTTCCGCCTTCGCGATAAAACCGATGGTACGTTCAATCGCAAGGAAGATAATCGGGATATCCGCATAGGAATTGTGGTTGCCCATCACGAACACCGGCCGCGTCCAGTCCACCTTGGAAAGGATCGCCTGGTTGTCGATTTCGAGATCAATCTTCAATACCTTCATGCAGAACCTTGCGAAAGCCTGAATCTTCTTGTCGACCCAGAGGTTTACGTCCCGATGGCGGAAGATAACGACAAAAGGCAACACCAGCATGTGCAGGAACATGTAGGCAAGAACCAGCACAACCACTTTTATTCTGAACAAAATAAGGGGCATCTTTAAACCTTGCGAAAACTTGGACATTGTCGGCAAGAACCGGGACTTCCTGAAATTATGGAGTCGGCCCTTCCAGAACCGTCGTTTACAATATAACAAAATCAGGTAGGCTTCGGCACGGGTCACCCCGACGTAATAAAGCCTCCGTTCCTCGTCAAGTTGCCGTTTCCGTTGCGCACGGGTGCCCTCGCACGTTCCCGGAGTAAGCCCCTCGGCAAGCCCCGCATAAAAAACGACCGCATATTGCAACCCCTTGGACGCATGAACCGTTTCAACGTGGATTCCGTTCTCGACAACCAAGCCTTCCCCGATTTCGTCACCCGCGACAGGGAGCCGCTCATCGCGAAGCGCCTCCTCGTAGTAAAGCCGCTGACGGTTGTAGCGAACGAGAATCGCAAAGTTATTCCACGAAAGGTCGTAAGCCTCGCGAAGCTCCTTGATCTTGCAGACTATCTTGCACATTTCCTCCACCGGGTTGTCGCTGGTCCAGATTTCCGGTTCACGGTTCTCCTTGAAAATCGGATTGCCACCGGAACCATTCGGATTCCCCGCACGCAACACCTTCCGCAAGCGGAGCGACTTGTTTTCGAATATGCCGTTCGCCAAATGCAATATGTTCGGAGTCGAACGGTAATTCCATTCCAGGCGGATCAACGTGCTCTCCTTGAAATCGTCGCAGAACCGGTTGATGTTCCCGATATCGGCCCCGCGGAATCCGTATATCGCCTGGTCATCGTCACCCACTACGAACAAACTTTTCCTTTCCCCAAGAAGCGCCTTGACCATCCGGTACTGCGAGGGATTGATATCCTGGTATTCATCCACGAGGATTTCCGTCCACATCGACTGGAAATACGAACGGGCTTCCGCATCATCTTCCAAGAGGCGAATGGCAAGGTAAATCAAGTCCTCGAACACCACATGGCCCGACTCCAGAACCGGAGCCCGGAGTTTCGAAAGCTTGCGCGCCAGGGATGCCGGGAGAGAGTCGTCAAAAAGCCTTTCGCGGTCGAGCATGCCCGCCTTGATCCCGAGCCGGGACGCTTCATCCATGAAGTCGCGACCGGCGCCATCCTGCGGAACCGGCGCCACCTTCATCCCCACACGCTCGTACGCCATGCGGTTCCCGATTTTTTGCCGCAGCAAGAACAGCGCAAGCGAATGGAACGTACAGAGCCGCACCGCCGCATCCGGGAACAGCTTCTGCACGCGTTCGCGCATTTCTGCCGCAGCCTTCGCCGTAAAAGTCAACGCAAGGATATTCTCCGGCTTTACGCCCGACGCGATCCGGTACTGGATGCGCTTCGTGAGAACAGACGTCTTGCCCGAACCCGCCCCCGCAAGAATAAGTAATTGAGCCCCAGTGCCGTGATCATGCAGCACCGCCGCACGCTGGTCCGAATTCAGACCGCGCAAGATGCCTTCGGCATCCATAACAACCTCTAAGTAGCGGACACCCCCTCGGCATCCGCAGGATCTAAAAAAGCAGGGATCACTTTCCCTGACGGCCTTGAGCGCCCGCGCCTCTCCCCAGGAGGAACACGAACGCCCCAAACAAGCTCAAGAGCAGGCTCACGAAATACGCGAGCAGCTGAATGACTACCGATTCGAGACTCGCCACGCCGGCACGCGCGAACAGCGACTGCGCAAGCAACTCGCGAGGTCCGAAACCGCCGATGGAAATCGGGAGCGCACTCACGATTGCGACCAGCGGGATGTAGTAGAAATACCACGAAATCGAAAGCGCCACACCCACGGCCAAGCCGCAATAGAAGTGGACGAAAATTCGGAGTGACTGGGTCACCAGCGATAGGAGCGAAATCTGCCACCACAGCTTGACCGAGCGGAAATGCTGGAACCTTTCAAACATGTGGACCAGGCGCTCCCCAAACTTTTGCGGCAGGAACTTCGATACCACGCGCGTAAGGAGGCGTCCCAAGCGGCGGCTGCAAAGGCAGGCGAACATCGCGCAGAACCCGAGGAAAATCCATATCGATGGCCAGATGAACGCGCGCTGCGCCTCATCGTGGACAAAGAACAAGGCACCCATCGCAAGGGCAAACAAAGTAACAAAGAAAAGTCCGAACAGCCTATCGAAAACCGTCGCCGTGAAGCCCGCGCCTACCGTATCTTGTCCGCCCTGCATGCGGATATCGTAAACCTTCTTCACGTCGCCGCCCACGTTCCCGGGCATAAAGTTGTTGAAGAAGAGACCCACGTAGTAGAGCTTGAGGAGATGCCCGTAGCCCAGATGCACGCCCTGCCGTTCCAGGAGCAGTTTCCATTGCAGGCAGGCCGTGAAGTTCGATGCGGCAAGGCACACCAGCGCCAGCACGAACGGCAAAACACTTTGTTTCGAAAACAGGCGGTACAGGTCACCACTGTCCCAGTCCGGTGAGCTGACAATATTCCTATAGACAAAGTACGCTGGGACAAGCGTCACCACGAGCTTGAGCGCAAAGACGAGCGCCGATTTTATTTTGGGATTGAGGGCCATGGAATCCTAGGGCTTGCGGCCAATCACCCCGATGGAAAGCTGCGTGTAGTGCATCACCGGTACAGATACTAGCGCATCGAGCAGCGCATCCTTCGCCTTCTGGTAGGCCGTCCCGTTGAGCGGATACTTCGGGAGTTCGACACCGAACTTGAAACCGAGTTCGCGCAGCATGCGGTAGAAGAGGTTCGGGCGCATCCAGTCGCCGTAGGCGTATTCGCACTTGAACCCTGCATCCTTCATGAGCTTCTTCAGCTGTGGCATGGTAAACTGCTTTTCCCAACCGGCGAACCACTTGTCCATCGCAATTAGGATATGCTTGATGACCGTGTAGGGGTGAACCGTCTGCGGCACATCGCAAAGGCAGCAGCCGCCATGCTTCAAGATACGGTAGTTTTCCTTGATGAGCGGAAGCGAATCCTTGAAGTGTTCGGCCAGCCCCTGATGGAACACCAGGTCAAACGTATTGTCCGGGAACGGGGCCTTGAACGCATCGCCACGCACCAGCGTCAAATTGTCGTACAGGTTTTCCTTCGCACGCAGCGCATCGACAATCTTCAAGCTATTTTCGGCAAAGTCGAGAACATACACATCCGCACCCAACCGCGCGAGTTCCGCGCTGTCGCGTCCCGTTCCTGCACCCACCTCGAGCACCTTGAGCCCTTCGAGTTTAAAGTTCTTCTTTATAGCATGCAGCACCGACGGGGACGAGGGATACACCTTGTTCATGTCGTTCTTGCGCTGCCAAAAACGGTTCCATACGGATTGATCGGGTTCTCTAATTGACATAACGCGCAAAAATATACGAAAAATGAAATGGGGAAACGAACCCGAGTTGGCGGACAAGCGCCCGAGATGGCGAATTCGCGCGTCCAATTTCTAAACAATTTTACAAAATTCGTGACATTTGTTATATTTTTTAACAAAAATTACGTTTTTACCGGAGATTCAACCGCCTTTCGAAGCAAAAAATCTACTTGGACCAAAATTTTACACTTTTGGCACGTAACTTGCTAATAAAAAAAGCGATATTTAAAGGGCAAGGAAAGAAAATGCACATAGACTCTACCGATACCACCCTCAAACGTTACCTTGAAGACATCAGAAGAACCGCTCCCCTCTCCCGTGACGAGGAGCAGATTCTTTTCCAGAAAGCTAAAGAAGGTGACAAGATTGCCCGTAAGAAACTTATTTCCGCGAACATGCGTTTCGTGCTGAAGGTCGCCATCCAGTACCGCGGCTGCCCAATTCCGCTTCCGGACCTGGTGAGCGAGGGCGCCATGGGTCTCGTGCGCGCCATCGAATCGTTCGAACACACCCGCGGCCTCAAGTTCATCAGTTACGGCGTTTGGTGGATCAAGGCTTACATTACCCGCGCGATCAACGAACAGGGAAACCTCATCCGTCTCCCCGCGAACCAGCACCTCCGCGTGCGCAAGGCTTTGCACGAACAGTCCCGCGGTAAGGAGATTAACGAAGAAATCCGTGAACTCATCCAGATTGGTCAGCGTGGCGTTTCCTTCGACAGCCCCCTGAAAGCTGACTCCAAGGCGACTTACGCCGAAGTGCTCCCGGACAACGGCGCTTCGAACCCCGAAGCCGACTCCGAAATCCAGAGCGTCGAGGCTCTCGCCCGTGACCTCATGGAACAGCTCCCCGAGCGCGAAGCGAAGGTCATCACCGGCATCTTCGGCATCAATCAGGAAGCTCCGCAGACGCTTCGCGAAGTGGGTGAATCCATGAACATCTCCCACGAACGTGTCCGTCAGCTGCGCGATCAGGCACTCCGCCGCATCCGCAAGTACAACAGCAAGGAATTCCTGCAAGAGAAGAAGGACGCATTCCTCGCTGCGATCAACAAGTAGTCACTGATCATCAATCTATTAAAGAGCCCGCGTAAGCGGGCTTTTTTCATGATGCTAGTTTCTTCGAAATTTCTTTTAGCAAAAAAAAAGAAAGAGCCCCACAAGGAGGCTCTTTCCTAAGAAGGAGAAAATATTGAGAGGTCTTACAGAACCTTTAACTTATCAGGAGGGGAGCAATGATAAAGTCTAACTAGGATTTACCTTTCAACCATCTCAACGAAACCAAATTTATCAATTTTTTTTCGCGTGTGTTCTTCCAAATTGCTTATTTTTTTGGGAATTCTTCGCTACTCTTCGCGGAAGATAATCTTGCACTTGGGAACAAAGCGGAACCCACCGCGACGGTGACGTTCAATCTCGAAGAACTTCTTGACGCCTTCGCCAGGCACTCCATCCTTCTCGGCCGTACCGTTGATATGAGCAATCACGCGGTTCAACCGGCTTTCGAAGTTCGGGCGCAGCGGATCCATGCAAATAGAAGGATCGCGTTTGAACTCGCGGTTCTCGTATTCCTCGCGACCGGTCGCCATGTACTCGCGCAACAGGTTACGCAGGATGCGGGCGGGAACATTGCGCATCAGGTGCTTGTTGTTCACCGAGATAGAATCATCGCTCTTGTAGTAGATGACTTCGACAGAATCGCTCATGGCACCGAGAAGCTGTTCTTGCGCCTTCTGGATCGGCTGCCAGGCAGCAAATTCCTGCTTCACGACAGAGCTCATCAACTTGAGGAACGGCTCCTGCGTGATGACGTTCGCCTTAAACCGGACATCCAGGATGTTGCTCGGCGTACCGTAGTAGCAGCCCTTGCGGAGCAAAAGCGTGTTCGTCTTCGCATCACGGACATCTTCGAGAGCGAGAACACAGCCGACCTCGCGTTCGGGCTTGTTGTCCCATTCGAAGCCGAGTTCGTCCAGGCAATCACCGAAGGTGGCCGTCCGGCCCACAAGGCGATCGCCCACAAATACGTTACCATCGCGCATCTCAGCAGGGACGCGGTTTTCGAGAGCCTCAATAAAGGAGGTCTGCGTCGCAACGATATCCATCTGTTCGTAGGCAGGCGTGTTCAAAAGCAGCGGGCCCACGCGGAACATTCCGAGGATCCAGCGGATGGGGTTGCTGACCAACGCACCCGGAGTCTCAAAGCGGAAGGAGATGTGCATGTTGCGCATGTCACTTTCGACTTTGTCGGACAGCACCGAGAAATGCGTCAGGAACGGATAACGCTTGGGAATGATTTCCAGGCAAAGGGCACGCACATCCTTGGTCTGGTAGAACTGCGAAATAAAGGGCAGGTAAGAACGCAGGACTCCGCGGGCAGGCACGGCCTCGAAGTCGGCGCAGCGCTTTACAATCCGCTCCACAAAATCATCGGGATTTTCGCCACGGTCATAGAGCCAGGACACCAGGTTGTCCAGGATGAACCGGTACGAACTTTCGTCCATGTAGGCGCCCTCAAAGAAGAGGTCGTTCACGAGCTTCGTATCGAAACGAGAGTCGCGACGGAGCAAGGTCAAGATATCTTTTACCGGATACGATATCAATAGTTCAAAGTGCGCCAATTGAACAAAGAAATTCGAAATCAAGGTATATCCTCCGTTTTGGACAAAAATCTTCCAATTAAAGATTTCGAGTACAATTTACAAAAAAAAAGCCTTTTGCAAGCCGATTTGGCTATATTTGGCTCATGAAATCCGCTAAAATACACCTTTTGCCTGATGAAATCATCAACAAGATTGCGGCAGGCGAGGTAATCGAGCGCCCGGCTTCGGCCGTAAAAGAGCTCATGGAGAATTCCATCGACGCTGGGGCAACCCGTATTCAGGTGCAAATCGAGCAGGGCGGCAAGAAAAAGATTCTCGTCTCGGACAACGGCAAGGGCATGGACCGTGAAGACCTCCGGCTCTGCTACCTGAGGCACACGACGTCCAAGCTGAGCAAGGCGGACGACCTGTTCCACCTCCATACCAACGGATTTCGCGGAGAAGCCGTCGCATCGATCGCGGCCATCTCCAAAATGACGATTACCACCAACACCGAGGACGGCGAGGGTGGCAAGCTTATCATCAAGGGCGGCAACGTCGAAGGCGAAGAGGACTACGCCTCCAGCCACGGCACGACCTTCCTCATCGAGGACCTGTTCTTCAACACCCCCGTACGCCGCACCTTCCTCGGGAGCGAAACCTCGGAATGCACCAAGATCTTAGATGTCGTGCTGAAGGCCGCCATCGCGCACCCCGAAATCCGCTTCGACTACAAGGTCGGCGACAAGGCCGTGTTCATCGGCGTTCCCGGAGAGCTGCGGAGCCGCCTCGCCGAAGCCATCGGCTCGGGAATCGCGAAGAAGCTGTTGCCGGTCGACTATACCGAGGCGGGAGTCCACGTGACGGGATTTATATCCCCCACGACCGAGACAAACGGCAAGCGCCACCACCAATTTCTCTTTTTGCGCAACCGCCCTATCGAAAGCAAGATGATTGCGAAGGCGGTCTCGCAAGCCTATGAACCCTATGGTGCGCAGGTAAAGCCCGTTTCCGTACTCTTCCTCGATATGCCCGATGCGGAATTCGACGTGAACGTGCACCCCGCCAAGCGCGAGGTCCGATTCGCGAACCAGAACATCGTATTCCTCGTCGTGAGCCATGCCATACGCGATACGTTCCAGAAGGACCTGGAAGCGAATTCCCCGTTCATTGACCTGAGCGAAGAATTCGAGACGCCGCACAAGGACGAACAAAGTTTATCTACAACCACGGGCAGCGGTTCGCCCTACCAAATCCCCGTTTACAGCGCAAACCTGAACGAGCGGAAAAAGCCAAAGACCTACGACACCCGCGATGACGTACAGGACCTGTTCTCGCAGCCCGAAGCCGGAAAAATCATTTCGCTCGAACCGAGCGCGGGCAACGTTCCGCAACCGGAACCTGAGCCCCAACCGTGGAATCCGCCGACGCTTTTCCAGATTGCGAACACCTACATAGCCGGTGAAGACAGCGACGGACTCTTGATTATCGACCAGCATGCCGCCCACACGAGGATCCTCTACGAGCAGGCGCTGGAAGCCATGCAGAACGGAAATTCGCTCGACAGCCAGGAACTTCTTTTCCCCGAACTTATCGAGCTTTCCAAGATCGAGAAGCAGATGCTTTCGTCCGTAGACGACCAGCTCAAGAAACTCGGATTCTACGTGGAACCATTCGGCGGCGACACCTACCAAATCCGCGCCATCCCGAGCGGGCTTCCGCTTTCGAGAGCGGTCAAGGCGGTCCACCAGTTCTTCGACAGTTGCACCGACGAAGGCGACAAGGGCGATCCGCTCAAGATTCAGGATTCGATTGCCAAGGCATGGGCGCGGACCAATGCCTACCAGGCGGGCGACAAGCTCAAGCCCGAAGAAATGGCGGCCCTGATGGGGCAACTGATGATCACCGAAGATCCCCTCAAGTCTCCTTACGGGGCACCGACCCTCATGCGCATCACGCTAGAGGAACTGGCCAAGAAATTCAGACATTAGCCTTGCGGCGGTCGTCCCGCCCGAAAGACGGTTCGCAAGTTCGCTGGCGAGCGTTTGCGCCGTTTGCAGGTCGCACGATTCGAGCGCACCCGCGACGGACTCGGCCGCAGCAACCCGGTTCGCGTTTCGTGTTTCGAAGTAAAGCTCGCGGACGCTTTTGCTATCGGAAAGGATATTCGGCAAAGCAAAATACTCTGTCTTCACGAAGTTCTTGCCGATAAAATAGGTCATCGGATCCAGCACGTCGCATACGACCTCCGGCGTTCCCGAAAGCGCAAGTTCGAGCGAGGCCGTACCGGGAGCCGTAAGGGCCTTCGAGAATTGCGCGAAGCAGGCGCTACGTTCAGTCGCCAATTGCGGAACCGTTTCTACAAGGATGCGCTCCGACACCGTAGACGGGGCCAGCTTCGAAGCAGCGGCTTTCAACGTCGCCTTCAGCGCCGGGCGGGATGCAAGGACCACGACCTTTCCATCGGGATGCTTCAACAACCAAAGCGACGATGCGGCAACAAACAGCGGCATGTTGCGCAGGGCCTGCCGCTTGCGGCTGCCGGGCAGCAGCAAGAGAGCGGGACTCCGCTCTGCCGAAATCCTTCCCGTGAACGGGAATTCAAGGATTTCGGCGCGGCAGCCCTGCTGCGCGTAGAAGTCGCGTTCAAAATCAAAGAGTACCGCAAGTTTCGCATGGCGCAGTTTTTTCGCTCTCGATCGTTTCCATGCCCAGACCTGCGGCGGCGCCACGTACAGCACCGGCTTTCCGCACTGTTTTGCACTGCGGGCCAGTTCCATGTTGAATCCGGGATAGTCGATTGCCACCAGCGCGAGACATTCCTTATCCGCAAGCGCCGTCATCAAGACCTTTCGCATTTGGCGCAAGCGCAACAGGTGCGGAGCGACATCGCCGAAGCCCGAGACCGGGAGCTGCTCGTAATCGACAAGAGGCTCAAGGCCGGCAAACTGCATCCGAGGACCGCCCGCCCCGCGTGCGACAAAACCAAGTTTCAATGTTTCGCGGACCAGGGATTCCCCGAGCGCATCTCCAGAATCCTCACCTGCACAGAAAAGGACGTAAGGCATGCGCATTCTCCGTCAGCGTCTGGATTTCGGAGATACCCAGAACTTGAGCACACCCATGTCGTGGACCAGCCAATCCATCAATTCCTGGGAATATTCGACTCTCGACTTGCGCAATGCGATGGCATGTTCGTTATGGGATTCCGTCTCGACATGGAAAACCAGTTCACAGCCCCCATTTTCTTCGAACGGTTCAAACCGCGCCATGCCTTCTTCCAGCTTCTGCAAGAAGTCTTCCGTCAACATCGCCGCATCGAGACTGACATGAATGAACTTCACCATGCGTTCGCGGACATAATCAAGCTGGAACGCTTCCTCTACTGTAATCTGGAGTTCTTCTGTCAGCTTGCGTTCCTTGTCGCGCTTGTATTCCAGGACTCCCTTGACCAGAATGCGGTCATCTTCGGAAATCTTGTCGCGGAACCGTTCCCAGTCGTCTTTCTTGAAGAAAAGTTCCACATCGCTATGGAAATCGCGAATAACGCCGATACCGATGGTTCCGCCACGCTTCGTATCGATGGAGCGCATCGATGTCACGACTCCACCCACAATGACCGTGCTCCCCACCCTGCGTTTCAGTTCGTCGTAGGCAAGCGAGACCGTCGTAAAGCCCTGGAGTTCGGGGCGGAACTCGTTGAGCGGGTGTCCCGAAAGGAACAAACCCAGCACTTCGCGCTCCTTGTTGAGCATCTCCATGCAGCTCCACTCCTCGGCATCTTCCAGCACCTCGGCCGTATTCGCCATGGATTCGCCGGCACCACCAAGATCAAACAGGGACATCTGCCCCACGGCCTTGTCCTGCTGGTACTTCGCCGCGACCTCGACCGCGCGGTCAACCGTCGCCATGAGCACCGCACGGCTGCCCGGCAGGCAATCGAGCGCGCCAGCCATGATGAGGCATTCGAGCACCTTCTTGCTCAGCGGCGGATGCTTTTCCTTGAAACCACCCTGATATTCGGCGACACGCTTGCAGAAATCAAAAATATCCTTGTACGGGCCGTGCTTTTCGCGTTCGGCCACCACATCCTCGACAACGGCGATACCTACGTTGCGGATTCCGCCCAGGCCATAAAGGATATGGCCTTCCTTGTCGGCAGAAAACACACCGAGCGAAGTGTTGATATTCGGGGAAAGGACCGGAACACCGATACGCTTACATTCCTGGATGATGGTGACGATATCTTCCGTCTTGCCCATCTTGGACGTCATGGATGCGGCCATGTATTCAGGGCCATAGTTCGCCTTGAGATATGCCGTCTGGTAAGCCACGTAGGCGTAGGCGGCCGCATGGCTCTTGTTGAAGGCGTATCCGCAGAACGGGAGCACCGCATCCCACACCTTCTGAATCAGGGCCTTGTCGTACCCCTTGTCGATACACTTCTGGAAAAACTCCGGCTGCAGTTTTTCCATCTTTTCGGGCATCTTCTTCGCCATGATACGGCGGATGTTGTCAGCGCCGCCCAGCGTGTAGCCGCCAAGCACCTGCGCCAGCTGCATCACCTGTTCCTGATAGACGATAACGCCGTAGGTTTCCGAAAGGATGGGGTTCAAATCCGGATGGTAGCAGTCGATTTCCTCGTTGCCCAGCTTACGCGCAATGAAGTGCGGAATCTGGTCAATAGGCCCCGGACGGTAGAGGGCGTTCATAGCGATAAGGTCGCCGATACGGTTCGGCTTGAGTTCCCTCAGGTACTTCTGCATGCCCGGAGATTCGAACTGGAACACCGTAGTCGTCATGCCCTTGCCCAAAAGGTCGAACGTCTTCTTGTCGTCGAGAGGGATATGTCCCATGTCCAGGTCGATGCCACGATTCTTCTTGATCATGTTCACCGCATCCTGGATGATAGACAAGTTAATAAGGCCGAGGAAGTCCATCTTCAAAAGGCCGATTGTCTCAGAGTAATGCTTATCATACATCACCACCGGGGTATCGGCGGGGGCTGCGCGGTAAAGGGGAGCAAGATTGTAAATGGGCGTCGGCGTAATCACCACGCCGCATGCATGCACGCCCGTCTGACGAGGCAAATCTTCCAGGCGAAGCGCGATATCCCACAGTTCCTTATAGCGGGAATTGCCTTCCACGATGGCGTTGAGCGGTTCGGGACTATAATCGGGAGCGACCGGGTTACCCTTCTTGTCCTTGCCCGTCCAGGCATCGTTGAGGCTAAAGTTGAGCACGCGCTGCGGGAAGCAGGCGATAATCTGGTCGGCTTCCGAATAATGGATATCCAAGACTCGGGCCACATCCTTGATGACCTGCTTGGACTTGAGCATGCCGTAAGTGATAATCTGGCCCACACAGTCGGCGCCGTACTTGCGCGTCACGTAGTCGATAACGCGGCCACGGTCACGGTCCGCAATGTCGGTATCGATATCGGGCATGGAAACGCGCTCGGGGTTCAGGAATCTTTCGAAAAGGAGGCCGAACTTGAGCGGGTCGATATCGGTGATGCCGATGATGTAGGTGACTAGCGAACCTGCTGCAGATCCACGTCCCGGGCCCACGGGAATCCCGTGTTCACGCGACCAGTTGATAAAGTCCCACACAATGAGCAGGTAGCCCGCGACGTTCATGTTGCGGATACAGTTCAGCTCCTTGTACATGCGCTGGCCCACTTCGGTTTCATGCGTCGGGAACTTGAAATCCTCGTCGGGGAACCGCCTCTTGAGGCGTTCATTGCAAAGGTGGATGATGTAGATATCGGAATCGGAACCCGGCTTGCAATCCTTGTCCGTCGCCTTCTTTATCGCAGCCCGGTCCTCGTCGGTGAGGCTTTCCGCATCCTTCTCGTTTTTCTCGCAATACTTCTTGAGCTGTTTCTCGTAGAAGGTCGGGTATTCCGCATCGTATTCGGCCTTCATGATGGCCTTGATTTCCTGATACTCTTCCGAAGCGAGGAATTCCTTCGGGATTTCGAATCGGGGCCAGAAGTCGTCACCGATACCAGTCACCACCTCGAAGTTGCAGCGTTCCGCAATGGCAACCGTATTCTCGATAGCACCCGGAATATTGCCAAAGAGTTCTCGCATCTCGGCTTCGGTACGGAAGTAGAATTTGTCGCTAGGGAAGCGCTTGTCCTCGAACGTCTTGAGTTTTTCGGTCAAGGCAATACAGCGGAGCGCCTTATGCGCGAGGGAATCTTCCCTCTTGATATAATGGACGTCGCCCACCGCCACGATTCCGCGACCCAGTTCGCCTGCCAGTTGCACGTTGAAATCGTTCACCCTTCCCTGCAGCTCGATTCCATTGTTGCAAACCGAAAGGTAGAGGTGGTCACGATCAAAAATCTTGTCGAGTTCGAACATGAAGTCACGGGCAGGAGCCTCACGGCCGGCAGCCACATTCTGTCCGTAGCGGCTAAAGTAGTCTCCGGCAATGGCAATGAGGCCCGCCTTGTGTTCGGCAACGACACTCAGGGGGACCGACGGGATTTCGGCCCAGCGGTCCGATTCCTCGTAGCGGAAGCTTACTATTCGGAGCAGGTTGTAGTAGCCTTCCTTGTTTTCGACCAGGAGCGTCAGGCGTTCGTAGGTGGTCGTGTCCTTCTGCGTCGAACCGGCCGTATCGACATAGACATGGCAGCCAAGTACCGTCTTGATAGGCGGGAGTCCCTTTTCCTTGCGCTTCTTGTTCAGTGCCTTTCCACGTTCCTGGAATTCCAAGATGCCAAACATGGCTCCATGGTCCGTCAGGGCCACGGCGGGGGCATTGTCTTCCGCGGCTGCGGCAAAAATATCATCTAGGCGTGCAGACGACTGTAAAATCGAGAACTCGGAATGTACTTGGAGGTGAACAAAAGCCATAACCGCAATTTAACAAAAAAGCACCAACACGAACTCCCCCGAAATACGCCGCCATCAAAAATTGTATTTTTACAATATGAAACGCGCACTTATTACAGGCATTACAGGTCAGGACGGTTCGTACCTGGCAGAGTTCCTTCTCGAGAAGGGTTACGAAGTTTACGGGCTTGTCCGTCGCAAGAGCAAGCTCGACTTTAACAACGCAGAACACCTCAAGGGCAAGGTCACCTTCATCTTTGGCGACATGACCGATTCCGCATCGCTCCTGCGTGCCATGGAAATTGCAAAACCCGACGAAATTTACAACCTCGCCGCACAGTCCTTCGTGACCACCTCCTGGGAAACCCCGCTCTCCACCGCCGATATCAACGCTATCGGCGTCACCAAGCTTTTGGAAGCGGTCCGCCTCGTGAAACCTGACACCCGCGTGTACCAGGCATCGACCAGCGAGATGTTCGGCAAGGTGCAAGCCATCCCGCAGAACGAGACGACGCCTTTCTACCCGCGCAGCCCCTATGGAGTTTCTAAGCTCTACGGACACTGGATTATCAAGAACTACCGCGAAAGCTACGGCATGTTCGCCTGCTCAGGCATTCTCTTCAACCACGAATCCGAACGCCGCGGCGCCGAGTTCGTGACTAGGAAGATTTCCATCGCCGTCGCAAAGATCAAGGCCGGCAAGCAGGACGTGCTTGAACTCGGCAACATGGATGCGAGCCGCGACTGGGGCCATAGCGCCGACTACGTACGAGCCATGTGGCTCATGCTGCAGCAACCCGAAGCAGACGACTTCGTTGTCGCTACCGGCAAGACGCACACCGTCCGCGAATTCGTAACGCTCGCCTTCAAGGCTGCCGGCATGGAAATCGAGTTTCACGGCAAGGGCGTCGATGAATACGCGACCCTCAAGGGCACCGACAAGGTGGTCGTGAAAGTGAACCCGCAGTTCTTCCGCCCCGCCGAAGTTGACCTGCTCATTGGTGATGCAAGCAAGGCGAAAAAGGTCCTCGGCTGGGAACCGCAAATCAGTTACGAAGAACTCGCGAAACGCATGGTCGAAAGTGACATCAAGCTCCTTGCCGAAGGAAAGATTTGATGAAAGTCGTCATCGTCGGTGCAGCCGGATTCGTCGGCAAGTACCTTACCCGCGAGCTTGAAGCCGCAGGGCATAGCGTGGTGACCGCGGATCTCCCCGAGGTGAACCTGCAGAACGCGCCCCAGGTGGAATCGCTCATTGAGGGAGCGAAGCCCGATGCCGTCGTGAATCTCGCTGCCATCAGTTCGGTGGGAGCCTCCTGGAAGTGCCCCGCCGATACCATCAGCGTGAACGTGAACGGGACGCTCAACCTGCTGGAAGCTATCCGCAAGCATGCGCCGCACGCAAAGACGCTTTTAATCGGGAGCGCCGAGGAATACGCCATTCCCGAAGGGAACAAGGCGCTCAAGGAAACGGACCCGCTGGAAGCGAGCAACCCCTATGGCATCTCGAAAATCGCCCAGGAAAATTTCGCACAACTCTACCGCAAGAAATACGGGATGAAGATTGTGTGCACCCGCTCGTTCAACCACACGGGAGTCGGGCAGACAACTACATTCGCACTCCCGAGTTTCGTGAAGCAGGTCGCCGAAATCGACAAGTCGGGCAAGCCCGGCAAAATTCTCGTGGGTAACCTGAGCGCCTATCGCGATTTCTCCGACGTGGAAGACGTCGTGCACGTCTACCGCATGCTGCTTGAGAACGAGAACGAATTCGACACCTACAATGTGGGTTCCGGCATTGCGAACAGGATTGAAGATTTGCTGAAGGACGTTATCCTCAAGTTCACGCCTATCGATATTGAAATCGTCGTAGATCCCGAGAAGGTTCGCCCGGTAGAAACGCCATACCTCTGCGCCGACAACACCCGCGTGAAAAAATACTGGAACGGAACCGACATCCGCGTAACGCTCAAGAAGATGTTCGACCACTTCAGGGCAGAGGCTTAGGTTTTGCATGGGTAGCGCCCCGAAAATCGCGATTGATGCCCGCATGGTAAGCCGGTCCGGAATCGGCACGTGCATCCAGCACTGGCTGCGCGATGTGGGCTACGCGGTGGCGCTCGGCAACCCGAAGGACCTCGACGCATACAAGGAAGTTCCGAAGCATATTCCCTTCATCAGCGGCATCTACGGCTACAAGGAGCAACTCAAGTTCCCGTACAGCAAGTTGCGCAAGGAAAAGCCCGACGTTCTGCACATTCCGCACTGTAACGTTCCGCTCTTTTACCGCGGGAAGATGATCGTGACGGTCCATGACCTCACGCACCTCGTGTATCCCGAGTTCCTGCCGATGAAGGTGGTGCATCTCTACTTCAAGTTTATCTTTTGGTTCATCTGCAAGCGTGCCAACCGGATTCTCACTGATTCCGAAAGCACCAAGCGCGACCTTTTGCGGTTCTACAAGGCGGACGAATCCAAGATGACGGTCGTCCCGCTCGGAGTCGGGAGTGAGTTCGTCCGCAAGCCCAAGAGCGATGTCGAATACCTGTACGAGAAATTCAACATTCCCCGCGACAAGAAGATTATCCTGTACGTAGGGAACCTGCTCCCCCACAAGAACCTGAACGGGCTCCTGGAAGGTTTCGCCCAGATGGAAGGCAGGGAAAATTGCAGGCTCGTACTTGTCGGGAAGGCATTTGACGGACGCACCCGCGAAACACGCGAAAAAGATTTGGGAGTAGAAAGCCTCACGATACACGCCGGCATGGTGAGCCAGGAAGACCTCGTGAACTTCTACAATCTCGCGGACCTGTTCGTGCTTCCCTCGCTTTACGAAGGATTTGGGCTCCCGGTTCTGGAGGCGTTCGCCTGCGGTACGCCCGTAGCCTGCTCGAATGTTTCCTCACTCCCCGAAGTCGGCGGGAACGTCGCCAAATATTTTGACCCGAAAGATGCGGCCAGTATCGCCCGCGCCCTCAAGAACGCCATTGACGACAAGGGAAAATACGATAGCGAGATTGACGCCTGGGTAAGCAAATTTACCTGGGAAAACAGCGCAAGGCAAATCCGCGAAATTGCCGCCGAGGTTGCGGCAAAGTAAGGTACAGCGTGGAACAGGGCAAGGCAAAGAAGATTCTCCTGAACTTGTTGAAAGTCGCCGTGAGTGTCGGTGGCCTTGCCTACATTTTCTGGAAAGTCCCGTTCGCGAGCGTCTGTGAACACTGGACAACACAGGCTCTCCCGTGGATTGGGCTCATCCTAGCCTGCACCGTATTCAGCATGGCAATCCAGGCAAACCGCTGGCGCGGACTTTTGCTCGACGAAGGCAAGAAAATCAAGTTCCGCACGTTCTACGCCTACATCGCCCTCGGGTACTTCTTCAACAACCTGCTCCCCAGCGGGTTCGGCGGCGATGCGGTCAAGACTATCGCATTCGGCAAGCGCTTCGGCAATATGGCAAACTCGGTTGCGGCAGTCGTCATCTCGCGCGTGATGGGACTCCTCGCGATGTTCCTCTGCTTCTTCGCGATGTTGCCCTTCGTAGTTTCGCGCTACCAGATTCCCGCCATGTACACGGGAGCCGTCTGCGCTGTAGCCCTCGTTTCGCTCTTTATCATCGTCGGCGGACTCTTTTCAGACAAGATAAAGCTCCCCGCAGCCCTCACGAACAGGGTTCCGTTCTTCCTCAAATTGCAAGACGCATTCTCGATTTACAGGAACCACAAGAAGGCGTTCGCGTTCTCGGGCCTTGATTCCGTCTGGCTGCAGCTTTCCTCGATTGCAATACACTATGCCTACTTCCAGGCGGTAGGCGTCCCGGTCGATGTTGCGACAATTACGGTTTTCATGACCATCACCATTACGGTCTCGATGCTACCGATTTCGATAAACGGTATCGGCATCCGCGAGGGCGTGAACGTGAGCCTGTTTACCGGGCTCCTCGGGATACCTGCAGAAATCGTACTTGCGGCAGCGCTCATCGGCTACATTCCCATGCTGTTCCAGGCCCTGCAGGGCGCAGTCGTCCTCGCCGTCTACAAGAAATAAAAATCCCCGGCAAATGCCGAGGATTAAAACGCTTGCGGGCCTCAGCCCGCCATTTGTGTATTACTAGCCCCAGACTTCTTCCTTGAGCTCGCGGCCCCACATGTCCTTGATGACATCGTCGACCTTCTTGCCCTCGAAGAGGAGCGCGTGGACGGAGTTCACGATAGGCATCTCGACACCGAGCTTGTCGGCGAGCGCCTTGGTGCTCTTGCAGGTGGGCACGCCTTCGGCCACCATCTTCATGCCGGCAAGAACCTGTTCGATGGTTTCTCCACGCCCGATGTGTTCACCCACGTAGCGGTTGCGGCTATGCTGCGAGAGGCAGGTCACGATGAGGTCGCCCATGCCGGCGAGACCCGCAAACGTTTCGGACTTTGCACCGAGAGCCTTGCCCAGGCGGCACATTTCGGCCTGGCCGCGAGTAAGGAGGGCGGCACGCGTGTTGTCGCCAATCTTGTACTTGCCCCCCGCTTCGAGCCCGTAGAGCACGCCAGAGGCAATTGCAATCACGTTCTTCACAGAACCGCAGAGTTCCACGCCAACGATGTCGGTAGAACTGTAAACGCGCAGGTAAGAGCAGCTCATCACCTTCTGCACAAGCTTCGCGGATTCCTCGTTCACGCAGGCGGCCACAATCGCGGTAAGGATATGGCGGCTCACTTCTTCGGCATGCGAAGGCCCGCTGAAGGCGACCATCTTGTCGTCGGTGAGCCACGGCACGTTCGAGAGTAGCACTTCGCTCATCAGCTGGTTCGTGCCTTCGAGAATGCCCTTGGTGGCACAGACGACGATGGGTTCCTTACCCTTCGCCGGAGTCCACTTGCCCAGATTCTTCGCGACTCCACCCATGAACTGGCTCGGCACCACGATAAGCACCATGTCGCAACCATCGAGGGCGGCATTCATGTCGGTCGTGTACTTGAAATCCGCCGGGAAGATTACGCCGGGGAGCTTGTCCTTGTACTGATGTTCCGTCGAAAGCAAATCGACTTCGGCCTGCGAGTTTGTCCAGAACGAAACTTCGCACTTATTTTCATAGACCACCTGACCGAGAGTCAGGCCCCAACCACCAGTTCCAAGTACAGTTACTTTCATGATAAAAATCCTTTTTTCAACAATCTACAATATTTATGCCTTCGGAGTCTTGCGCTTGCTGCCAAAACCGTTCTCGGTGCCGTTCAAAAGGCGCTTGATGTTCGATTTGTGCTTCACAATCACGAAAACCGCCACCAGAAGGCAGGTAATCATGAGCCCGAGGTTGATATCGTCGGGCGGGAAGGGCAACTTGAGGTACCCCATCACGGCAAAAACGCCGAGCGCGACGCATGCGCCGATGCTACCCACCGAAACGTACTTGGTCGAAGCCGTGAGGACAATCCACACGCCAAATGCAGAAAGCGCGGTAATCGGGCAAAGCGCGAGGAACACGCCGAGCGCCGCAAGCACGCCCTTGCCACCGCGGAAACCCGCGAAGCAGGTGAAGCTGTGTCCGAGAATCACGAGGATACCCGCGACAAGCGGAACCCAGTGGGAATAGTCCGCACCGCCGGCAGCGACCTGGGATTCGCACATGCGCATGGCAATCCACGGGCCGAAGAAACCCTTGAGCAAGTCCATGAACACCACGGGGAGCGCCGGTTTCCAGCCGAGCACGCGGAACGTGTTGGTGAGGCCCGCATTCTTGGAGCCGTAGTCCCTAATGTCGAACGACTTTCCCTTTGCGAGTTTTGCGATCCAGATCGCGCTGGGGATCGACCCCAGCAAGTACGCTATTGGAAGACTCAGTAAACTGTTCAAGTTCTTCATCCTTTCTGAGGGTTAACTTCTGGTCGAAATTCAGGCGCAGGGGCGCACCCTGCAACTGGAATTCCTCATAAAACTTCTTGAGCAGGTAGCGCTTGTATGACTCGTCCACGAGTTCGGGCGTGCGCGTCTCGATAGCGATGACAGGCGGCTCCACCATCACCTGGCAGGCGCGGGTAAGCGACACCACGCGGGCGTTGTGGCTCGGAGGCGCCTTCTCCTGCAAGAAGTTCGCAAACGATTCTGCCACGCGTTCACGGCCAAGCACACGGCGGCAGTTGGCATATACCGTCTGGATGGCCTGCACGATGCGGTTCACGCGCTGGCCTTCCTTGGCGCTTGCAGAGATAATCGGCACGTACTCGAGCATCGGCTCGCGTTCGAGCATTTCCTTCACCATGCGGTCGAAGGACTTTTCCGTCTTGTCTGGATAGATGTCCCACTTGTTGAGCACGAGCACCAGGCCCTTGCCCGCCTTGCGGATTTCGGTAATGATGCGGAAGTCCTGCACTTCAAGCCCGCGGGTGCAATCGACCATCAGTACGGAGAGGTCGGAGCGGCGGATGCTTTCGAGCGTGCGCATGTTGCTGAAAATTTCGACTTCGTCCTCTACCTTCGCCTTCTTGCGGAGGCCCGCGGTATCAGTCACCACGAACTTCTGGCCATCGACAATGAAGTCACAGTCGATGGAATCGCGAGTCGTACCCGGAATATCAGAGACCACCGCGCGGTCTTCGTTCAGCAGGCGGTTCAACAGCGTGCTCTTGCCCGCGTTCGGGCGGCCAAGAATCGCGAAACGGATGGGGCGTTCTTCCTTGCGTTCTCCACGCACCGGTGTCGGGAGAATCGAGATAACCTCGTCCAGGAGCGAAAGGCAGGCATAACCCGTAAGCGCACTGATGGTGCGGGGCTGACCAAAACCGAGCTTGAGGAACTCGTAGCTTTCCTGGCGATCACCCTGCTGTTCGCTCTTGTTCGCCACAAGGATCACCTTCTTGTCGAGTTTGCGGATAAGGCGCGCAAACTGCTGGTCGAGCTTGGTAATGCCCACGCGGACATCCACCATGAAGAGCACGAGATCGGATTCCTCGACCGCATTGAAAATCTGCGCACGGACGCTATCGGCCAAAACGTCGATGGAATCGTCGGGCAAGAATCCGCCCGTATCGACCACCGTGAACTCGTGGCCCTTGTAGTTCGCCGTCTGGTAATGCCTATCGCGGGTAACGCCGTCACGGTCAGAAACGACAGCGGCACGCCGCCCCAGGATGCGGTTGAAAAGCGAGGACTTGCCCACGTTCGGGCGCCCGATAATGCACACGACTGGTAATTTCATCGTGTGTAAATATAGAAAATTACGGCAGGACCTTCTCCATATTACGCTTCCCATACGCAATACGAGTTATCAAAACCTCTGCATCCGCATCATTCACAAGATCGAATACCACATAACTCCCAGCGGAAACAGAACGAGCACCTACAAGACACTTATAGGGCTCTTGGGAATTTATTCCCTTAGTGTTCTCATCCTCTATGAAGAATTCCTAACGCAAATTTCGTTGCTTTTCAAAAGCGGTCACTAAATACTCAGCAATTGTCCATGAAGCGTTAACAACAAGCACTGCATGCCGCTTATCTATACGATATATTTTTTGCGGGTTTGGTCCATGAGAATCACCATAGACATTTCTAATTGACGAAATCCCATTTACAATAGAATAAAATCCGGACAGCACTTCCTGAAAAGTTTCTGTTTCCTTATATAACCCAGGTTCCATCTTCAAGACTTTTGCGACCTTTTTGTAGTAACTAGGAAGATTTTTTCCTTCTTCATATTTTACATCCGATTCATTCAATATGTGTTTGCATATCGTTTCCAAAAGAGACCGTGCACTTGTTACGGCACCATCAAAGTCCCCTTGAGAAACACGCTGTTCACACTTTTGAAGTTGCCCTCTTACTATCGGTAAATCAAGTTCATCTATTTTTTTTGTTTCAACACCCTCTTCAGCATCTAAACAGCATTCAAAATCTATTTGATATACGACTTTTTCTATTTCAGTAGCCCGCTCTTTAGGAGAATAAACATATATCACCTCATCAAAGATCCTTTTTTTATCTTCTTCAC
>JAEEGH010001239.1_pt1 | contig 75044 bp, 68 predicted proteins | sample 9134181 | NCBI WGS metagenome assembly JAEEGH01 (sample SAMN16246544, study PRJNA631951) | gut metagenome | biome: gut microbiome; feature: rumen; material: DP-attached | host: Bos | place: Iran: Karaj | collected 2018-10 | reverse complement strand
CAAACTACCCCTTTCTAATTTTCTAGGCTCACTTCCAATGTCGCGGCAATTATTCCTAAGCTTGCTGTGGAGACTAATACTTATAAATAGTGTGTGTCTGCCCACTCTACCAACAGTGGCGTTAGAAGTGCAAAGAATTTAAAGAACACGCACCATAAAAAATGCGACACGTGATGCTTAGAAAAACATAATCCGCAGACGATGCGAGTAAATAAGCAAGAGGGCCCGGCCGTACAACGAAGGAGGCTTTGATAATAATTTGCTATGGAGGGATGAAAATTTTTTGTGAAAGGGGTTGACATACTTCGACAGTCGTAGTATATTTACTTCATCAAACGTACTACGACAGACGTAGTACGGCAGACATAGTACGATAGACGTAGGAGGTACTATATGGGTGAAATAAGTAGTGATGTAATTAGAGGCTACAATGACACCATGATACTTTCTATTCTTATGAAGGAGCCTTCGTATGGATACGAGATTTCTAAGCAGATAAAGAGTATTTCGGAGGAGAAATACGTTATTAAAGAAACGACTCTTTATTCGGCCTTCACCAGAATGGAAAAGAATGGTTTTATCGAATCATTTGTGGCTGATCCAGATCCTGAAGGGAATGGAAAGAAAAGAACCTATTACAGAATCACAGATACGGGGAAGCAGTATTACCTTGATAAATGTGATGAATGGGAGCTAACCAAAGAAGTAGTTGAAAAGTTTATTTCAAAATAGGAGAAAAGATATGGAAACAATTAAGAGCTATTTAGATGCAATGTTTAGTAGTATGCCAAACACTCCAGAGGTAAAGAAAGCAAAGGCTGAGCTTTTTTCAATGATGGAGGACAAGTATAACGAGCTTATTGCAGAGGGCGTTAGTGAAAATACTGCTGTTGGTACAGTTATTTCTGAGTTTGGCAATCTTGATGAGTTGGCTGAGAATTTAGGGCTTACCAAAGAGGTTGAGGAAGTTCACGAGAGAGAGCAGCAGCCTAAGAGATTTGTTTCAATGGATGAGGCTATTGAGTTTATTAAGGCTGAGAAAAAGAGAGCTCTTCTTGTTGCAACAGGTGTTTTGCTTTGCATCACATGCGTTTGCTGGCCAATAGTTTCAGATTCAGTTTTTGGTTTTATGGATATCGATAATTATGCTGTTGCGATGATGTTTGTTTGGATTGCAGTTGGCGTGGGATTGTTCATTTATAGTAGTTTTGTTAGTTCTGATTTCGCTTTTCTTAGAAAAGAGCCATGCCAGATGGATATGGCCACAACAGATTTGATTAAAGAAAAGAAAGCTGAGTTTAAGCCTATTACAGCAGCTGCAGTAACACTTGGATGTGCTTTGTGCATATGCGCTGTTGTGCCGGTTATTATTTTTGATTTCGATATATTTGCAACCTTCATATTTATCATGGTTGGTATTGGTGTATGGTTATTTGTATATTCTGGAATTATTAATGGTAGCTTTGATACTTTGTTGGATGCAGGAAATGTTGTTGGCAAAGACAGAAAGTCAAATGGAAATGAGGAAGATGTGGAATATGTAAGCAAAGGTGCAAAGATTCTTATGGAATCATATTGGTCAATAGTTACATGCTTATATCTTATTATCAGTTTTACAACCTTTAATTGGGGTTCTACATGGATAATTTGGGTTATAGCAGCAATTGCTCATAAAGTATTTAAGATAGCACTTGTAAAGGAGGATTAAGAAATGACTACAAAAAAATTTCAGTTAATAATATGGGTTGTTACCCTGATTATTGTTGTTGGCTCTTGCATTATTCGATTTGCTCCTTTTTCAAGTGGTCGTAGTGAAGAGTCAGAATATGATTTTTCTAAATACAGTGTAGCAACTGTAAAAGTGGATGCAGATGCCGCAGATTTATATATTGAATATGGTGATGAGTTTAAGGTAAATACAAACTATCAAAAGAATGTTGAACCAAAGGTTACATTGGAAGACGAATGTTTAACAATCGAGCAGAAATATACTGTTAACGTAAGAAATCTGAAAGATTGCTACATCAAAATTACTTTACCTAAGGGTACAGTGATTGACACAGCTAACATTTCTGCTAGCGCAGGAGATATTGATATTGACGGAGTTAACTTCGATACATTGAAGATTGATGCTGATGCTGGGGATATCGATATCAATGAGGTAAATGCAAATGACTTTGTTATAGAGGCAGATGCAGGCGACATAGATGTTAGTAAATCTGTTTTTGAAACAGTAAAGGTAACTACAGACGCAGGGGCTGTTAAAATGGAAGATGTTTCTGCAACAAGTGGTACTTTTGATGCTGATATGGGAAGCATTGATATTAACGGAGACTTTGAAAAGATTACTGCTAGCTGTGAGATGGGAGACATTGATATTACAGTTCCTGATGCAAATAAAGTAGATTTTGATTTAGATTGTGAGCTTGGCAGCATTAAAGTAAATGGATCTAGATGGAAAAATTAGTTGTTGACAACAGAATTACAGAATGGTAGTATTACTTCAACACAATAAAGTAATAAACCGATGAGGGAGAGGAGTACCTCTTTGTGATTCATCAGAGAGAGCCGCGATGGTGGGATGCGGTATGATAGCAATTTGGGAATGGACTCCTGAGGGCGTGAGGAAATGACTTTGGTCAGAGTATTGCACGACGTAAGGCATACGTTAGTTGCCAGGGATATGATGGTATCCTGATAAGAGCATAGGTTTAGCCTATGAATTCAAGGTGGCACCGCGGAAAAGAATTTTCGTCCTTGATAGAAACTATTAATGGTTTCTGTCAGGGACTTTTTTTATTTCCAAAGTCTCTGACAGAAGGGAAGGAGATTACGAGATGATTAAAGAAGCAATTGAAAAAATCGTTAACAAGGGGGACCTTACATACGAGGAAGCCTACACAGTCATGAATGAAATTATGAATGGTGAAAGCTCACCTACACAGAATGCAGCATTTTTAGCAGCTCTTTCTACAAAGAGCGCCAGAGCGGAGACAACAGATGAAATCGCTGGTTGTGCTGCTGCTATGAGAGAGCATGCTGTAAAGGTTGAAACAGGCATGGATGTATTTGAAATAGTTGGTACAGGTGGAGACAACGCGCACAGCTTCAACATTTCAACAACATCGGCGCTTGTAGCAGCTGCTGGGGGAATGAAGGTTGCAAAGCATGGCAACAGAGCTGCATCTTCTCTTTGTGGTACAGCAGATTGTTTAGAAGCTCTTGGAGTAAACATTAGCCAGGATCCAGAAAAATGTGTGGAACTTCTTAAGGAAGTAGGCATGTGTTTCTTCTTTGCTCAGAAGTATCACACATCAATGAAATACGTTGGTGCAATAAGAAAAGAACTTGGATTTAGAACAGTATTTAATATCCTTGGACCTCTTACCAATCCAGCAGTTCCATCAATGCAGTTGCTTGGTGTTTACGATGAATACTTGGTAGAGCCACTTGCTCAGGTTCTTATCAATCTTGGAGTTGAGCGAGGCATGGTAGTATACGGACAGGATAAGCTAGATGAAATTTCATTAAGCAGTTCAACAAAAATCTGCGAGATTAGAGATGGATGGTATAAAACTTACATCATTGAGCCAGAGGATTTTGGATTTGAAAAGTGCACTAAAGAAGATTTGAAGGGTGGTACTCCAGAAGAAAACGCAAAGATTACAAGGGACATTTTAAATGGAGTAAAGGGACACAAAAGAAATGCAGTTCTTCTTAATGCAGGAGCAGCTCTTTACATCGGTGGAAAAGCTGAAAGCTTTAAGGACGGAGTAGAGCTTGCAGGAGAAATAATTGATTCTGGAAAAGCACTTGAGACATTGGAGAAATTCATACTTTTAAGCAACAAGATAGCAGAGGACAAAAAAGATGAACATACTGGAGCAGTTAGCGGAGCATGCTAGATTTCGAGTTGAAGAAAATAAGAAACATAAGTCACTTGAAGAAATAAAAACAGAAGCATTAAGTCTTCCAAAGGGTGCCTTTGAATTTGAAAAAGCACTTTCAAAACCAGGGATGAGCTTTATTTGTGAATGTAAAAAAGCTTCTCCTTCAAAGGGAATCATAGCTGAAGAATTTGACTATTTGGAAATAGCAAAGGCATATGAAGAAGCGGGAGCCGATTGCATCTCTGTTTTGACTGAGCCTAAGTGGTTTTTAGGAAGTGATAAATATCTAAGCGATATCGCAAATACGGTTTCAATTCCTATTATAAGAAAAGATTTCACGGTGGATGAATACATGATATACGAAGCGAAGGTATTAGGCGCTAGCGCGGTTCTTCTAATCTGTAGCATCCTAGCGGAAGAGCAAATCAGAGAATACATTCGCATATGCGATAGTCTGGGAATCAGCGCCCTGGTAGAGGCACATGATGAGTCGGAAGTAAAGATGGCGGCAAGTGCTGGAGCAAGAATAATTGGTGTAAACAACAGAAACCTAAAGGATTTTTCAGTAGATACGGATAATAGCAAGAGATTAAAAGCGCTTGTAGATGACAAGGTGATATTTGTTTCAGAGAGTGGAATTAAAACAGCAGGAGACATATCTCAATTAAAAGAAGCCGGAGTTAATGCAGTTTTAATTGGCGAAACACTTATGAAAGCAACTGACAAGAAGGAAAAGCTTAAAGAATTAAGAGGTGATGAAGATGACAACAATTAAACTATGTGGCCTTACAAGAGAAGAAGATATCATAAAGGCAAATGAGCTTAAGCCTGAGTATGTTGGATTCGTTTTTTGTGAGAAGAGTAAAAGAAATGTTAGTCGTAAGCAGGCTAAAAAACTTAAGAGTATGTTGAATCCTGAAATAAAAGCGGTAGGTGTATTTGTAGATGCACCAGAGCAGGAAGTTGAAAGCTTATTCGAGGAAAACATTATTGATGTAGCACAGCTTCATGGAAATGAAGATGAGGATTACATCAAATCTCTTATGGATAACAATATTCCAGTTATCAAAACATTTAAGGTTACATCAGCGGAGGAGCTTATAAAGGCAGAAAAATCCAGTGCTGATATGATTATGTTTGATGCCGGAAATGGAGAGGGAAACAGAATTAAGGATTTAAATCTTCTCACATACATAGATAGACCTTTTATTCTTGCAGGCGGATTAAACCAGGAAAACGTAGCTGAAGCCATTGATACTGTAAAGCCATATGGTGTTGACGTTAGCTCTGGTATTGAGACAGATCACCTCAAAGATGGTTATAAAATGGATCAATTCGTAAAAGCGGTAAGAGAGGATGTGGTTCCAGCAAAGAGCAAAGGCAGATTTGGTGTTCACGGTGGCCAGTATATACCAGAGACTCTTATGAATGCGGTTATGGAGCTGGAGGAAGCTTACAATCACTACAAGGATGATCCAGAGTTTAACAGAGAGTTGAAGGAGCTTCTTGATGAGTATGCGGGAAGACCAAGCCTTTTATACTACGCAAAGAAGATGACTGAAGACCTGGGCGGAGCCAAAATCTATCTTAAGCGTGAGGATTTAAATCATACTGGAAGCCACAAAATTAACAACGTATTGGGACAGGCTCTTCTTGCTAAAAAGATGGGCAAGACAAGACTCATTGCAGAAACAGGAGCTGGACAGCATGGTGTGGCAACCGCAACAGCTGCGGCACTTCTTGGAATGGAGTGCGTTGTATTTATGGGCAAGGAAGATACTGAGCGTCAGGCACTTAATGTATATAGAATGAGACTTCTTGGAGCAGAAGTTATCCCTGTAACAAGCGGTACTGCCACATTGAAGGATGCAGTTTCAGAGGCCATGAGAGAATGGACAACACGTATTGATGATACTCATTATTGTCTTGGTTCAGTAATGGGACCTCATCCATTTCCTACAATTGTTAGAGACTTCCAGGCAGTTATTTCCAGGGAAAGCAGAGCTCAGATTCTTGAGAAAGAAGGAAGACTTCCAGATGCTGTTATTGCTTGCGTAGGTGGTGGAAGCAATGCTATTGGAAGCTTTTATCACTATATCAATGACAAGGATGTGGAGCTGATAGGCTGTGAGGCAGCAGGTAGAGGAATAGATACATTTGAAACAGCTGCAACAGTAAATACTGGAAAAGTTGGTATATTCCATGGAATGAAATCATATTTCTGCCAGGATGAATATGGTCAGATTGCTCCTGTATATTCTATTTCTGCAGGCCTTGATTATCCTGGTGTCGGTCCAGAGCATGCTTATCTGCACGACATTGGACGCGCAAAATATGTGCCAGTCACTGATGACGAAGCTGTTGATGCTTTTGAGTATATTGCAAAGACAGAGGGAATAATTGCAGCTATAGAGTCAAGTCACGCTATCGCATATGCGAAGAAGCTTGCTCCAACAATGAGAAAAGACCAGATTATTATAGTTACTGTTTCAGGTAGAGGGGATAAGGATTGTGCAGCAATTGCACGTTACAGAGGGGAGGATATCCATGAGTAAGATTTCAGAAGCATTCAAGAATAAAAAGGCATTTATTCCATTCATTACATGTGGAGATCCTGATTTAGAGACAACTAAAGAAATAATCAAGGAGCTAGAGATAAACGGCGCAGACTTGATTGAACTTGGAATACCTTTTTCTGATCCAACAGCTGAAGGTCCTGTAATACAGGGTGCAAATATTAGAGCTTTGAAGAATAAAATCACAACAGATGATGTATTTGAGATGGTAAGAGAGGTCAGAAAGGAAGTGAAGATTCCGCTTTGCTTTATGACTTATGCAAATGTTGTGTTTTCTTATGGTTCAGACAGATTTTTTGACAAGTGCCAGGAGGTTGGAATTGACGGCATCATCCTTCCGGATGTTCCTTTCGAAGAGAAGGAAGAGTTTGAAGGAGTGGCATCTGAATATGGCGTAGATTTTATATCGATGGTTGCACCTACTTCTGAAGATAGAATTGATATGATTACAAAAGAAGCAAAGGGATTTATTTATATTGTTTCCAGCCTTGGGGTGACAGGTACAAGAAGTGAGCTAAATGAAGGCATCAAAACAGTAGTTGATAGAGTTAAAAAAAACACAGATGTACCTTGTGCGGTAGGATTTGGTATATCAACTCCAGAGCAGGCTGCCAAGATGGCTGATATATCGGATGGAGCCATTGTTGGTTCTGCAATTGTTAGAGTTGTAGAGGAGTATGGTAAAGAGGCTCCAAAACATGTGGGAGAGTTTGTTAAGTCAATGAAGGAGGCATATCATGCATCCTAGTTTAGAGCAGGTTAAAGAACTTGCGAAAAGTGGTGATTACAGAAGGATTCCTGTAATGATAGAAATGCTTTCCGATAGTTTCACACCAATAGAAATGGTACGAATACTGAAAGCTGCCAGTCATCAGTGTTATTTATTGGAGAGTGCAAGTCAGACAGAAACCTGGGGAAGATACTCGTTTCTTGGATTCAACCCTAATTTGGAGGTGACCTGCCAAGACGGACATCTATTTATAAAGGAAAATAAGGGTGACAGTAAAATCCTAATTCAGGAGAAAACAGTAGCACATCCAGGTGAAACACTACGTGAAATTATTAGGATGTATAAAAGTCCAGTGTTATCGGATTTTCCGACTTTTACAGGTGGATTAGTAGGTTATTTTTCATACGATTACATCAAATATGCTGAGCCAAAGCTAAAGCTTGAAAATCATGGAGAAGACGATTTTAAAGATATGGATTTGATGCTTTTTAACGATGTAATTGTATTTGATAATTTCAAGCAAAAAATCTATTTGATTACTGGCGTAATGCTGGATGAATCGGATGATTTGGAAAGCTTGTATAATGAAGCTAATACTCGACTGGAAAAGATAAAAAGCCTATTGCAGAGTGGAAAGAAAGAACAATTTCAGCCTCTTTCGCTTTTAACGGATATCAAGCCTAAATTCACTAATAAAGAGTACAGTGAGATGGTAAAAAAGGCAAAGAATTACATAAAAGAAGGTGATATTTTTCAGGTTGTTCTTTCAAATCCCCTTACAGCAAAAGCAGAGGGAAGTCTGTTTGACACATACCGTCTTCTGAGAGCCAGCAATCCGTCTCCATACATGTTTTATTTTTCAAGTGATGATATCGAAATTGCTGGTGCATCGCCGGAGACACTGGTCAAGGTAGAACAAAAGCAGGTGAGCACATTTCCTCTTGCTGGAACAAGACCAAGAGGGAAAAATCAGGCAGAGGACATAGCTCTTGAGAAAGAGCTTTTGGCAGATGATAAGGAACGTGCAGAACATAATATGCTTGTTGATTTAGGTAGAAATGACATTGGAAAAATAAGCAGTATTGGTTCTGTAAATGTGGAAAAATATATGGAAATAGAAAGGTATTCCCATGTAATGCATATAGGTTCCACAGTTGTTGGACACTTGGCAGATGATAAGGATGCTATTGATGCAGTGGACGCAATTCTACCAGCAGGCACATTGTCAGGTGCGCCAAAGTTTAGAGCCTGCCAGATAATCGAAGAGCTAGAACAGAGCAAACGTGGCATATACGGAGGCGCCCTTGGCTATATAGATTTCTCGGGAAATTTGGATGTGTGCATAGCAATAAGACTTGTATATAAAAAGAACGATAAAATTTGTATTCGTTCAGGAGCAGGCATTGTTTATGATTCAGTTCCAGAAAACGAAGCAATTGAATGTATCAATAAGGCAAAGGCTGTAGTAAATGCTGTTAGCCTGGCTGAGGGAGGTTTGGCATGATTTTACTAATAGATAATTATGATAGTTTTTCATACAATCTTTTTCAGTTGGTAGGGGAAATTGAGCCAGATATTAAGGTTTGCCGAAATGATGAAATTCGTATTTCCGATATCGAAAAAATAAATCCTAGCCATATTATTATTTCACCGGGACCAGGTAAGCCCAGTGAAGCCGGAATTTGCGAGGAGATTGTCACCCATTTTGCAGGAAAGATACCAATTCTAGGGGTATGTTTGGGACATCAGGCTATCTGCGAAGCCTTTGGCGCAAATGTTACCTATGCAAAAGAATTAATGCATGGTAAACAATCAAAGGTTCAGGTTGACAATAGCTGCAAGTTATTTAAGGGGCTTCCAGATACAGTGGATGTTGCCAGATATCACTCGTTAGCTGCAGATAAAGACTCTTTACCAGAGATGCTTAAAGCCGTTGCAATCACTGAAGATGGGGAGATTATGGCTGTTGCTCATAAGGAATATGAAGTATATGGATTACAGTTTCATCCAGAATCAATTTTGACTTCTAATGGAAAAAATATGATTGAAAACTTCATTGCTTAATATAGATTGTCAACCTCAATGATACATAAGGTTGACAATCTTATTGTGTTTTGATATTGTTATTCAGGTGAAAAAATTAAAGTATTACAGGGAGGCAATATGGATAACACAAGCACATTAACAACAAAAGAATCAGCATTTAAAACACTTGATATTGCATATATTGCTCTTGGAGCAGCACTTATTGCAGTATGCTCATGGATTAGCATTCCTACAACAGTGCCATTTACTCTACAGACATTTGCAGTATTTGCTATGCTTTCCCTTCTTGGGGGCAAGAGAGGAACACTCTCAGTATTGGTTTACATTTTAATCGGAGCAGTAGGTGCTCCAGTATTTGCTGGTTTTTCGGGGGGAATTGGTGTAGTTCTTGGTTCAACAGGTGGCTACATTATTGGTTTCTTGCTTACAGGTCTTGTATACATTGTGGCTACTAAGCTCTTCAAGAAGACGCTTGTAGTTGAAATCGTAGCACTTGTCATTGGACTTGCAGCTTGCTATGCACTTGGAACAGTATGGTTCATGGTTGTTTACTCTAGGGATGCTGGTGCAATTGGGGCAATGACAGCACTTTCATGGTGTGTTTTCCCATTCATCATTCCTGATTTAGTTAAGCTTGCTCTTGCACTTGTTCTTGCAAGAAGAGTAAGACCAGTTATTAAATAAGTTATGGAATAAATTTGGGTTGAAATCCTTTCAAAAAAAAGGTATATTATTGCGTAACGAAGACAAAGGCGTCTGCTATAGGTTTAGCAGGCGCTTTTTCTAAAATTAGCAATAGTAGTGCATTAAAGCTACAAAAATGCTAAAATAATTTCTGTGTTTATTAACACAGTTTTCAGGAAGGAGATTTTGAAATGAAGAAAAAGTCACTAGCATTATTAATGGCATTTGCAACAATGTTTGCAATGGTTGGATGTGGAAACGCATCAGAACAGGGTACAACTGAACAAGGCGCAGATGCTGCTACTAGTTCAGATAAGAAATGGGTTATCGCTACAGATACTTCATTCAAGCCATTTGAGTACACAGATGACAATGGAGATTTCGTAGGTATTGATGTAGATATCCTTGCAGCTATCGCTGAGGATCAGGGATTCGATTATGAGCTTAAGTCTCTTGGATGGGATGCTTCAATTGCAGCATGCCAGGCAGGACAGGCAGATGGAATGATCGCAGGTGCTTCTATCACAGACGAAAGAAAAGCATCTGGATGGGTTTTCTCTGATGGATATTATGATGCAAATCAGTCTATGGCTGTAGAGGCATCTTCTGATATTGCAGGATTTGAAGATTTAAAGGGACAGTCAGTTGCTGTTAAGACAGGTACAATGAGTGCTTCTTATGCAGAGAGCCTTTCAAGTGAGTACGGTTTCACTGTTACATATTTTGAGGATTCTCCTACAATGTACCAGGCAGTTGTTGGTGGACAGGTTGCAGCTTGCTTCGACGATACACCAATTATGGCTTCAAATATTAAAGACACTGGTATCTCAATGAAGATTCTTGAGAACACTGGTAATGATCCTGCTGAATACGGATTTGCAATTTTCAATTCAGACAACCAGGAGCTTATTGATATGTTTAATGCAGGTCTTGCAAATATCAAAGCAAATGGTACATATGATGAAATCATTGCAAAGTACTTAGGCGAATAGTATTAGATTAAATGGGGCAGGTTTTTCCTGCCCTAATTGTTTATAAAACCAGTTAGAAAGGGTTTATTTTATATGTTAACTATTATTTCAGTTTATGGTCCAATGCTTCTTATTGCTATGGGCAGAACATTGCTTCTTGCATTACTAGGCTTATTCTTTGCCTGCATTATTGGTATGCTTTTCGGAATTATGGGCGTAGTCAAAAACAGAGTAAGTAATGTTATTTCACAGATTTTCGTTGATGTAATCAGAGGAGTTCCGATGATTGTATTAGCCTTCTTTGTATATTTTGGTATTCCTTACTTATTTAATACCATCATTGGAGGTTTCTCTGTTAGTTTGACAGCTCTTCAGGCAGGTACAATCTGTCTTGCTTTAAACTGTGGTGCTTACATGGCAGAAATCATCAGAGCTGGTATCCAGTCTGTTGATAAAGGTCAGATGGAAGCTGCCAGATCTCTTGGTCTTACTTATGGCCAGGCTATGCGTAAGGTTGTATTGCCTCAGGCTATCAAGACAATGATTCCTACATTCATCAATCAGTTCATTATTACACTTAAGGATACATCAATTCTTTCAGTTATCGGTTTCCCAGAACTTGTTAACACAGCAAAGAACGTACAGGCAAACACATTCATGTCATTCCAGACATGGGCTATTGTTGGTGTTATGTATCTTATAGTTATTACAATCCTTTCACGTAGTGCAAAGGTTCTTGAAAGGAGATTAAACGTTGGCAGATAAAGAAATTAAAATCAGTGTTAAAAATCTTAAGAAGTGCTATGGCGACTTAGAGGTATTAAAGGATATCTCCACAGATGTTACTAAGGGCGAGGTTGTTTGTGTAATTGGTCCTTCAGGCTCTGGTAAGTCTACATTCTTACGTTGCTTAAATAGACTTGAGACTGTTACTGCAGGCTCAATTGTTGTTGACGGAAACAACATCACAGATAAACATATCAATATCAATAAAGTTAGAGAAAACATTGGAATGGTATTCCAGCATTTCAACCTTTTCAACAACTTAAACATACTTGATAACCTTACACTTGCACCTGTTCAGCTTAAGAAGTGTTCTAAGGCTGAGGCAGAGGAGCGTGCTAAAAAGATGCTTGCAAAGGTTGGTCTTGAAGACAAGGCATCAAGCTTCCCTAGTCAGCTTTCAGGTGGACAGAAGCAGCGTGTTGCTATCGCTCGTGCACTTTGCATGGAGCCAGATATTATGCTTTTCGATGAGCCAACATCAGCTCTTGATCCAGAAATGGTAGGAGAGGTTCTTCAGGTTATGAAGGATTTGGCTGCAGATGGTATGACAATGGTTATTGTTACTCATGAAATGGGATTTGCTAGAGAAGTAGCAGATAGAGTAATTTTTATGGATGGTGGCTACATCATCGAGGAAGGCACACCTTCAGAGGTATTGCTTAATCCAAAGGAAGCTAGAACCATCGATTTCTTAAATAAAGTATTATAAGAGGGGCGTATGAAAAACATTATTACAATCAGTCGTCAGTTTGGTGCTGGCGGCGGTACAATCGGTAAAGAGGTAGCTGAGCGTTTAGGCTACTATTACTGTGATAAGGATATGATTATCAGAGCAGCAATCGAATCTGGCAATCTTAGTCCTGAAGAAGTTAGATACTTTGATGAGAAGGTACCAAGAGAGTTTGGCTTGGGACAGAGTCTATTTGACTTCTACAATAAGCCACTTGATGAGCGTCTTTACAATGCTCAAAAGGAAGCAATCAGAAAGGTTGCTGAAAAAGGCAATTGTGTAATAGTCGGCAGAAATGCCAACATCATTCTTAAGGAATTTGATCATTCTCTTCATGTATTCGTTTCAGGTACAGAGCACTTCCGTGTTAAGCGAATGATGGAGAAAATGCCAGGCACCACAGAGGAAAAGGTTCGTGAGGAGCTTCACAATGTGGACAAGGCAAGAAAGAAATACTGCAAGCACTACACTGGAACAGAATTCGGCAATGCTGAGTTCTACGATTTGTGCTTAAAGAGCTCTACACTTGGGCTTGATAAATGCGTTGATATCATTTGTGATACAGCGAAGTTTTAATATTGTTTAATAGACAAAGGCGTCTGCTAATAAAGAGCAGGCGTCTATTTTTATGGAGATTATTATGAAACCTATTATTGGATTAATACCTTTATATGATGATGAAAAGGATAGCTATTGGATGCTGCCTGGATATTTGAAGGCAATTGAAAAATCTGGAGGAGTGCCTATAGTTCTTCCTTTTTCCCAGGATAAAGAAGAGCTTGCAGTCGCTTATGGATTGTGTGATGGAATCTTGTTTACTGGAGGACATGATGTTAATCCTACAATTTATGGTCAAGTCATATCAGATAAGTGCGGAATATCTTGTGAAACAAGAGATGTAATGGAAGGATTTTTGCTAGATTTATGTATTTCGGATAATAAGCCGTTACTAGGAATTTGTAGAGGGCTACAGTTTATAAATGCCCATCTAGGAGGGACTCTTTATCAGGATTTGCCTACAGAGTATAAAAGTGATGTTGAGCATCATATGAAGCCACCTTATGATAATGTGATTCACAATATTGACGTAAGAGGAAATACCAAATTGGCGAACATTATTGGGGCAGGTATACATGGTGTTAATAGCTATCATCACCAAGCAATTAAAGAGTTGGCAGATGGACTTGAAGCTATGGCAATATCAGAGGATGGACTGGTGGAATCTATAGCAATCAAAAATCAGAAATTCGCAATTGCGGTACAATGGCATCCAGAATTTTCATATGACGGTAGTGATGACAGTAAAAAGATTATGAAGGCTTTTGTAGATGCTTGTAGGTAAGAGAACAATTTATGAATAAAACAGCAAAAATCCCCAAAATTGGGATGAGAATAATTAAATCAGCAGTAGCAGTTTTTATATGCTTTTTGATTGATGATTTGAGGAATGAAGCTGGCATAGTTTTTTATTCACAGCTTTCAGCATTATGGTGTATGCAGGCCAGTAAGAATAATACTATAAAAAATGCAAAGCAAAGGTTCATAGGCACTATTATTGGTACTATTTTTGGCTTTATATATATAGTTGTTAAAATAAATCTGCTTAGGAATGTTAATCTTGACTATGATTACATAGCGGCATCAGTAATTTCAGTAATGATTGTTGTAATAATATATACAACAGTTTTGGTGAATAAAAAGCAAGCATCATATTTCTCTTGTGTGGTATTTTTAAGCATTGCAGTTAATCATATAGGAGATATGCACCCATATCTATTTGTTTGGAATAGGTTTCTTGATACTGCAATTGGAATATTAGTTGGAGTAGGTGTGAATTTGTTGATTAATATAAAAGGAAGGGAACAATATGACTGATGGATTTATTAAAGTTGCAAGCGCAACATGTGATATAAAAGTAGCGGATACAAAACATAATGCAGATGCAATTATTGAAAAGATACAAGAGGCTGCAGATAGAGGAGTAAAAATTATCTGTTTTCCTGAACTTTGTATTACTGGCTATACCTGTGGTGATTTATTTTTGCAGGATACTTTACTTAAAGGAGCTAAGGAGGCTGTTGAATATATTGCTTATGAAACTAAGCATATAGACATCGTGGCTATTGTGGGACTTCCTTGTGTTATCAATCAAAAGTTATATAACATTGCAGTTGTAATCAATCATGGAGAAGTGCTTGGTGGAACTGCAAAACAGAACTTGCCTAACTATAATGAATTTTACGAATTGAGACATTTCACTGCAGCAGATTGTGATTTTAAGGAAGAAGTATCTTTTGGTAAAGGGAAGTCTTCGTATATTTGTTGTAATCAGATTTTTTCTATTGAGGACATGCCTAATTTGAAATTTGGCATTGAAATCTGCGAAGATCTTTGGGTTGCAGATAGTCCTTCCATAAGATTGGCTGAAAGTGGAGCAGTAATTATTTTTAACCTTTCTGCTAGTGATGAGGTTATAGGAAAAAGTGAGTACAGAAGAAATTTGATAAAGGGAAAGTCCGGAAGTTTATGTTGTGGATACGTATATGCGGATGCTGGAATAGGAGAATCTACTCAGGATATGGTATTTGCTGGACATAACATAATAGTCGAAAATGGTTCTGTTCTTGCTGAATCTGAACTATTTGAAAACGATATGATTATAGCAGATATCGATGTAGATAAGCTTGTTTATGAAAGAAGGAGAATGAATACCTTTAAGGCTGGTGTGAGGGCTGAAGAAATCAAATGTGTTTTAGCAAAAACTAATACTGTATTGGAGCATACGCCTCCAAAGCTTCCATTTGTGCCAGCTGAACAAAGTAATCTAAGCAATAGATGTAAAGAAATCCTTACAATGCAATCTGTAGGACTTGCCACAAGAATAAAGCATATTGGTTGTAAAGATGTTGTGATTGGACTCTCAGGAGGACTGGATTCTACTTTAGCTCTTATAGTAGCAGTTCATGCATTTGACAGATTAGGGTTAGATAGGTCTGGTATTAGAGCTATAACCATGCCATGCTTTGGAACTACGGATAGGACATACAATAATGCTTGTAAGCTGGCTTTAGAGTATCGCACATCCCTTGAGGAGATTAATATTAAGGACAGTGTAATGCAACATTTCAAGGATATAGGTCAGAGTGAGAACATTCACGATGTAACCTATGAGAACTCCCAGGCCAGGGAACGTACACAAATTTTAATGGATAAGGCTAATATGTACGGAGGAATCGTTGTTGGAACAGGGGACCTATCTGAGCTTGCTCTTGGATGGGCCACTTACAATGGAGACCATATGTCCATGTATGCAGTAAATGCATCTATTCCAAAGACTCTCGTAAGATGGTTGGTGGATTATGAATCAAGAAATGCAACTGAAAATCTTAGAATGATTCTTAATGATATATTAGATACACCTGTAAGTCCTGAATTACTTCCACCCGATGAGAAGGGGAATATTGCACAGAGGACAGAAGATTTAGTAGGACCATATGAATTGCATGACTTTTTCCTATATTATATGTTACGCTTCGGATTTACTCCAAGGAAGATATATAGACTTGCAACTATGTCCTTTGCGAAGGACTATAGCAAGGAATTTATACTTAAGTGGTTGAAGACATTCTATAGGAGGTTTTTTAGTCAGCAGTTTAAAAGAAGCTGTATGCCAGATGCTCCTAAAGTGGGAACAGTTACCCTTTCCCCAAGGGGCGATTTCAGAATGCCAAGTGATGCAAGCTATAGTATTTGGATGAAGGAGTTAGATGAGATTGGATAAGTGAGGTTTGCCTATGAAAAAATTAGAAACTAATGATTGGTTGGTACTTAATAATATTATCTATAAGATATATACTACTGAGAATTTTGACGATATGAGGCTTAAGCTCTTTGAAGAGCTTAAAATGATAATTGATTTCGATAGTGCGGATTTCTATCTGGCTTCTAAGGAAGAGGGGCATCTACTATGCAATCCTGTCACTTACAATTGTGACATGGATTTATCTGAGATATATGAGGATATAGATTATAGTAGAGGAATAGTGGCCAGTGGCAAGATGCTTATATATAGGGAGACAGATATTATATCTGACGATGCCAGGGTAGAGACAGAGTATTATAAGCGAGTGTACAAGCCTAATAATTGGCACTATGCTCTTCAGGTGGTATTGGCTAGACATAAGAAATTCTTAGGTGCCATCACTTTCTATAGGACCATAGGCAAGGAGAATTTCCATTATGATGATATATTCGTACTTGATATGCTAAAGGATCATTTGGCATATAGGTTGGAGCAGCATTCTAAGAATAAGGAGTCAGTTCAGGGGAAGTTATCTGTCACAGAGGCTACTGTTAAATATGAGCTTACCAAGAGGGAGTCAGAGATTCTCAAGGCTCTTATGGATGGTAAAGACAATGGGGATATATGCCATGAGCTGGTTATCACGCCTAACACCCTTAAGAAGCATATTCTTAACATATATAGGAAGCTGGAAATAAATACCAGAGTGCAATTATTTAAAATGATTAGAGAAAAGGCCTAACTACTTATTTATAAGTACTAAGATGGTAAAAAATGTGAATTGAAGAAATGAAGCTGTTGGATTATATTTTATGAAAATAAATAATTCACGCGAGCAAAGGGGCTTATCCATGGTATGGATAAGCCCTTTTATGATTTGTAGAAGGAGGAGGCAATATGAAGGAATTAGAGATAGTAATTAGACCAGAGAAGCTGGAGGATATTAAGAATATTTTGGATGAAGTTAATTGTGGAGGAATGACACTTTCTACAGTAATGGGGTGCGGTACACAAAAGGGCATTTCCACAGAAGAAGGAATGGTTAATGAATTCAAAGGCTTCAAGACTACAATCAATCTACTGCCTAAGGTAAAGGTGGAAGTAGTAATCGAGGACACCGACATGGAGACAATTATCTCTAAGGTTAGAGAGACCTGCGCGACAGACCATGTGGGTGATGGCAAAATCTTTATTAAGGATGTGGTAGATGTGGTAAGAATTAGAACAGGTGAAAGAGGATTAAAGGCATTGTAGTTTTGAGGTGATTGCATGGGAAAAATTGTTGAATTAAAGGGAGTTAACAAAATATACGGAAGCAATCATGTGGTAAAGGATTTGGATTTATTTGTGGAGGAGGGAGAATTCTTAACTCTGCTGGGATCTTCAGGTTGCGGCAAGACCACAACCCTTAGAATGATTGCTGGATTCGAGGAGCCTACTACAGGCTCTATTCAGGTAGAGGGAGAAAATGTTGAGGAGAAGGAACCTTTTGAAAGAAACGTAAATACGGTATTTCAATCCTATGCATTATTCCCACATATGACCATATTTGACAACATAGCCTATGGCCTGAAGATTAAAAAGGTCGGTAAGGCTGAGATTAAAGAGAGAGTCCTTGAGATAATGGAGCTGGTACAGCTATCGGGATTTGAGAAGAGATATCCTTCTCAGCTATCAGGTGGTCAGAAGCAGAGAGTTGCAATTGCAAGGGCACTTATTAATAAGCCTAAGGTATTGCTATTGGATGAGCCACTGGGCGCCTTGGATCTTAAGCTGAGGAAACAGATGCAGCTTGAGCTTAAGAGATTACAGAAGAAGCTTAACATCACATTTATATATGTTACCCATGATCAGGAAGAGGCCTTGACCATGAGCGACAGAATAGCTGTTATGCATGATGGTGTAATAGATCAATTAGCCACACCTACTGAGATATATGAGAGGCCTAAGACCAAGTTCGTGGCGACATTCATAGGTGAGACTAATATCTATGATGGATGTATTACCAGTATAAGTGATGGCATAGCTAAGATTACCCTAGAAAATGGAGTGGTACTTGTTAAGTGCCCTGAAGATTTCTCCATACTTGAATACGCCAGCGTCTCTGTTAGACCTGAGAAGATGAAGTTCTCTTCTAAGGAGGTGGAAGGATTTGGGCTGGTGGCTCAGGTTAAGGATTATGTATATGTAGGCTCTGTGCTTAAGTGCATCGTATCTCTGCCTAACGGAAATGAGCTTAAGATTGAGAGATTAGCTGGACAGGATTTACCAGAGATTGGAAGTAGATGCTATCCATATTGGAATCCTGAAGACGCTGTTTTAATCCATAACAAGAGTCATTATATATTCGAGGCGTTAAATAATATTAAGCTGGCATAGGAGGTATCTGATGGGAGGTAAAAAGAGAAGTCTTCATTTCTATTCTAATACAATACCTGCCTTAGTTATGGTTGGGCCAGTAGTGATTGTAATGGTGCTGTTAATCGCACTTCCCTTATTATTTGTAGCAGTTATGAGCTTTTGCTCCATTGATGAATTCTACAATATTGAATACAAATTTACTTTGGAAAATTATATTAGATTAGCAAATCAAGATTATTTAAAAATATATGTTCAATCAATAATGATTACATTTCTTACTACAGTCATATGTATATTGGTGGGATATCCGTTCTCATACCTGATTGCAAGGACCAAGAGTAAGAATAAGAAGCTACTTTATATGCTTGTAATTATTCCGTTTTGGACCAATTCATTAATTCGTATATACGGATGGAGGAGTTTTCTTGGAACCAGTGGATGGTTAAATGTTGTATTATCTAATCTTCATATCATAAAGGAGCCTCTAGATCTCCTATATAAGAATGGAACGACTATATTAGGTATGGTGTATTGCCTTATTCCTTTTATGATATTGCCTTTGTATACGTCAATCGAAAAGCTAGATCTGTCGCTTCTAGAGGCATCATCTGACTTAGGTGCTAGGCCTATGAAGACATTCATAAATGTAATTCTTCCACTTACAGCAGGAGGAATATTCTCTGGAAGTCTAATGGTATTTATACCATGCCTTGGATACTTCTTCGTATCGGATATCTTAGGAGGCGGTAATTCGGATGTAATAGGTAACTTGATAGAAAGACAGTTCCAAAGCGGTAACAACTGGCCACTGGGAGCAGCATTATCCATCATACTAATCGTAGTAACCCTGATATTGGTTAAGATTTATCAGAGATTAGGCGGAGATATGGACGCTCTTGGAGTGTAGATTAGTAAGGAGTTGATGTTGATGAAGAAAAAGAAAGTGACCCACAAGTTAGGCGTGATATTTTGCACCTTAGTATATATTTTCCTATTTTTACCAATTTCAGTAATAGTGGTTAATTCATTCAATGCTACCACTACTAAGCCATATATGAGTTGGAAGGGATTCACACTAGATTGGTACATTAAGCTATGGGATAATACATCCCTTTTAGAAGCCTTTGGAAATACTATGATAATTGCGGTGATAAGTACCTTTCTCGCCACAGTTATTGGAACGCTGGCAGCTATAGGCATGTATAAATACAAATTCAGGGGTAAGGGTCTTATTGATGGACTTTTATATATACCGGTAGTAATACCAGAGATAGTACTTGGGATTTCCTTACTAACTATTTTTTCAAATGTGAATATACCCAGAGGAATGCTAACACTAATTCTCGCTCATGTGTCATTCTGTATTCCATTTGTAATTTTCAATGTAAGAGCCAGACTATCAGGATATGACAATTCCATTGAGGAAGCTAGTTTAGACTTGGGAGCAAACAGAATTGTTACCTTTTTCAGAGTGACATTACCAACCCTTGCTCCTGGAATATTCGGCGGTGCGCTTTTGGCCTTTACCCTTTCTATTGATGATGTAATCATAAGCTATTTTGTATATGGACAGACTAAGACATATCCATTGAAAGTAATGGAAAGTGTGAAGAGTGGAGTGGCGCCAGATGTTAATGCTTTATCCACTTTAATATTGGTTGGAACAATTCTTTTTGTATTTATTACGCAAGGAGATTTATTAAAGAAGAAAAAATAAAAGGAGGAATAATTTATGAAGAGACAATTAGGGATTCTAGCAATTGCAACTATGGTGACAGCATCTCTTACAGGATGTGGAGGTTCTACGGCAGAGGCCAGTAACGGTGAACTTAATATTTTCATCTGGACTGAGTATGTGTCTGAAACGGCTATTTCACAGTTCGAAGAGGAATCTGGAATTAAGGTAAATGTGTCAACTTATTCTTCCAACGAGGATATGTTAGCCAAGCTTAAATCTGAGGCAGAGGGAACTTACGATATAGTGCTTCCTAGTGATTATGCAGTTGAGTATCTTATTGCTCAGAACAAATTAGAGGAGATTGATAAGGAGGCTCTACCAAACCTTAGCAATATCTCTGAATCTTATCTAGATGAATCCTTTGACCCAGGCAATGTGTATTCTGTACCTTATGAGGGCGGTGTGTGCTGTATAGCTGTCAACACTGACAAAGTGGATATGGAGATTGATTCTTATGATGATCTGTTTGATGAGAGTCTCAAGGATTCATTAGTAGTATTAGATGATTATAGAGCGATTATCGGTATGACAGAGAGATCTATGGGATTGTCCATGAACGAAACTGATCCAGCTACTCTAGAGGAAGTGGCAGCTAAGTTAATGACCCTTAAGGACAATGTCAAGCTATATGATTCAGATTCTCCTAAGTCAGCTCTTATCTCAGGAGACTGTAGTGTAGGTGCTATCTGGTCAGCAGAGGCTGCCCTTGCAATGGATGAGAATCCAAGTATCAAGGTGGTATATCCTACAGAAGGTGCGTATGTATTCTTAGATAACTGGTGTGTGCCAAAGGGCGCTAAGAACTATGATAACGCTATGACTTTCATCAATTATATGCTTTCAGCTGATGCAGCCATGCTCAATATCGAGGACTTCCCATACCTTTGTCCTAATGATGCAGCTTTAGAGTTAATGGGAGATGATTATATCTCTAACGAGGCTAAGAATGTACCAGGAGAGGTAATCTCAGGCGGTGAGTTCGTTAAATATCTAGATACTGAGAGTCTAGCAATCTATGATGATATGTGGACTAAGCTTAAAGAATAATTAAATGGAGGGGAAAATGTATCCAGAAATTGATTTTTTATACTTGAATGAAGAAGATATGATAAAAGCTGGGGTACTGGATGGCGCTAGCTGTATAGAGACTATGAGGGATACTTTATCCCTTTTTGGCAAAAAGGACTTCCTACTGGGAGGTCCCAAAGCCAATGAACATGGCTTACAGATGAACTTCCCTCAGAAATCAGATATAGAAGGATTCCCATTAGATGATGGACCTGATAGGAGATTCATGGCAATGCCTGCATACTTAGGTGGAAGATTCCATATAGCAGGACAGAAATATTATGGATCCAATAGTCATAATACTAAGCACGGATTGCCTAGATCTATTCTCATGGTAACCCTGTCGGATGTGGAGACTGGAGCGCCTAAGGCGATTATGTCTGCTAATCTATTATCGGCTATGAGGACAGGGGCTATGCCAGCCATGGCAGCCACATATCTAGCCAATAAGGATTCGAGGGTTCTTAGTCTGATAGGGCCTGGAGTTATTAATAAATGTGCACTGATATGTTACATGGAAGTGCTTCCTAATATTAGGGTGATTAAGCTAAGGGGTAGTTCGCTTAACTCTAAGACAGCCCTTGCCATGAAGGAGTTTATACATGCGAATTATCCTCAGGTGGAAGAGGTAATTATATGTAATTCCTTGGAGGAAGCTTGTAAGGATGCTGATGTGGTATCTGAGGCTATGTCAGTTTCCAAGGAGAATATGGAAGAGTTTAAGTTAGAGTGGTTTAAGAAGGGGGCCACAGTGTTTAGTATGGGTTCCTTCTTATATCGTTCCTATGATGACTTCTTAAATACCACTATGGTGGTAGATAACTATGGAATGTATGAGAAATATCTGAGTAACTTTAAAGCGAGAGGACCAGTGGATGAGTTGGGCAATAAGCGAGAATGGGTAATTATGGGAATCCATTTCGTTCATCTGGTTGATACCAATAAGGTAGATAGAAGCAAGGTTAAGAATATCTGTGACATAGTTAATGGAAGTGAAGAAGGTAGAACAAGCCATGATGAAATCGTCATGTGCTCTATAGGTGGTATGCCCATTGAAGATTTGTCATGGGGCTATGATTGTTATCAGAGAGCGCTTGAGAAAGGTATTGGTAAAAAGCTTAAGCTGTGGGATGAACCTTACATGAGTTAATTATCGTCTAGACAATGGGGTCGGAGTACTATTAGCAAGTTTTAGTCATCAGCTATTTTTATGTCCCTACTTACTTGGTGGTAGGAATAAGCAAAAAGGAGTAGAAAAAAGGTACATAGTAGTAATTGTTATATGGTACTATTCGGGTTAAATTAAGTACAAGAAATAGGCAACGGAGCCAGCAGATTATATGCTGGCTTCGTTTTTTTATTATATGTGCAAGGAGGGAAAAATATGAGTTATCCAAAGATTGATTTCATCTTTTTAAGCGAAGAGGAGATGATTAAAGCTGGAGTCAAAAATATGCCAGCCTGTATAGATACCATGGAGGATGTTATCAAATGCCTGAATGCAGGAGATTATGTAATGGGAGGTGAGAATCACAATTCTCACGGAAGCCAGGTGTCCTTCCCTAAGGAGTCACCTTTTCCTAATATGCCACTTGATGAGGGGGATGACAGAAGGTTCATGGCTATGCCAGCTTATATCGGAGGCCCATTTGATATGGCAGGAATGAAATGGTATGGTAGCAATTCCAATAACAGGACCAAGGGATTACCTAGATCCATACTTACAGTAATGCTTAATGATAAGGACACTGGAGCACCCTTAGCCCTTATGTCAGCCAATATATTAAGCGCCATGAGAACAGGTGCAATCCCTGGAGTGGGAGCCAGATATTTAGCAAAAAGTGATGCTCAAATATGTGGTATATGCGGACCAGGGGTAATGGGAAAGACTTCTCTAGAAGCAATTATTACAAGCTGCCCAAGCATCAAGGAGATTAAGGTAAAGGGCAGGGGCCAGAAATCCTTAGATAGCTTTATCGTATATGCGAAGGAGAAATATCCACATATTAAGACTATAAGAGCAGTAGATACAGTGGAGGAGCTGGTTAGGGATACAGATGTAATATCCTTTGCTAATTCTGGAAACACTGATCCATCCACATATCCATATGTTAAGTATGAATGGATTAAGAATGGAGCTCTTATCATAGGGGTGAGTTGTTTTGACATGGATGACAAGGAGATGGCTAAGTGCAAACTGGTGGTGGATAACACTGCATTATATGAAGCCTGGGCAGAGGAATTTCCTTATCCATCCTTTGGAGCTAACAATATAATCGGATCTAAATTCACAGATATGATTCATGATGGAATCATTTCTAAGGATGAGATGATAGATCTGGGAGACATTATTAAAGGTACTAAAAGGGACAGAGATTATGAAGATCAAATCGTAATTTTTTCCGTAGGAGGTATGCCTGTAGAAGATGTGGCATGGGGAAAGTATTGTTATGAAAATGCTATAAAACAGGGCTTAGGAACTCCTCTTAAGCTTTGGGACAAGCCTGACTTAGCTTAAATATACATATAGAAAGGAGTCACAGATTATGGCAGAAGCGAGAATTAAAGAGCATCCAATACTTGGAGTACAGGAAAAGGGAGAAAGAGTAATATTCACTTTCGATGGTAAGGAAGTGGAAGGATTTGAGGGAGAACCTATAGCTGCAGCTCTTAAGGCTGCAGGACTCATGGTTCACAGATATACGAAAAAGGAGCACAAGCCTAGAGGAATCTTCTGTGCCATAGGCAGATGCACTGATTGTGTAATGGTAGTTGATGGAATACCCAATGTAAGGACCTGTATCACTCCACTAAAACCAGGCATGGATGTGAGAACTCAGTACGGAGTGAGTGATAAGCCATTTGAGGAACAGTAGAAGGAGGCATAATTATGAAAAGATACGATCTAATTATTGTAGGTGCAGGTCCTTCTGGACTGTCGGCTGCAATTGAAGCTGCTAAAAGAGGATTACATGTAGTTGTATTCGATGAGAATGAGAAACCAGGAGGACAGCTGTTTAAACAGATTCATAAGTTCTTTGGTTCCAAGGAACACAGAGCTAAGGTTAGAGGATTCGTAATTGGAAAACAACTGTTAGATGAAGCAGATGAAGTAGGCGTAGAAGTAGTACTAAATGCCACTGTAATTGGCCTATATCAAGATAAGGAAGTGGTTGTAAAAATAGATGATGAAATACTTCATTACAAGGGAGATTCGGTAATTATTGCAACTGGAGCTGCTGAGAATATGGTTACATTTCCAGGGTGGACTCTACCTGGTGTAATAGGTGCTGGAGCTGCTCAGACTATGATGAACTTACATGGCGTGAGACCTGGTCAGAGAGTACTGATGCTAGGTTCTGGAAATGTAGGACTGGTTGTATCATTTCAGCTTATGCAGTGTGGATGCGAAGTGGTCGCGCTGGTAGATGCAGCTCCTAGAGTGGGAGGATATGGTGTACATGCAGCAAAAGTGGCGCGTACAGGCGTTCCTTTTTATCTATCTCATACAATCGTTGAGGCAGAGGGGGAGACTGAGGTCACAGGAGTGACAATTGCCCAGGTGGATTCCTCATTCAAATTCATCCCTGGTACCGAGAAGCACTTCGATGTGGATACTATCTGCCTGGCTGTAGGACTCTCGCCTATGTCTCAGCTTCTCAAGATGGCAGGCTGCGAGATGGAGGACAATCCTAAGCGTGGAGGTCAGGTTCCTATCTGTGATAAATATGGTCGCACCTCAATCCCTGGCATATTCGTAGCTGGAGATGTGAGCGGTATAGAGGAAGCATCATCAGCTATGATTGAGGGTAGGATGGCTGGTGTGGTAGCATCAGAGTTCCTAGGCTACGTGAGATCAGAGGAGATGGATGCAGAGCTCAATGTGCTAGAGGATGCGCTAGAAGGTCTCAGACAGGGTATGTTTGCACCTAAGAATAGAGGAAAGGAAATAGAGAAGACAGAGGAAGGTATAGATATTTCTAAGAATCTATTACTTCACGGTTATGTGTCAGATGATGAAATCGAAAGATATCCTGGTGTGACTCACAGAGTTGGAGTACATCCAGTGATGGAATGCACCCAGAATATCCCATGTAACCCATGTCAGGATGCATGCAAGAAGGGATGCATTTCCATTGGCTCTAATATTACTTCACTGCCTATCGTAGTGGATGGAAGTGAGTGTATCAATTGTGGTATGTGCGTGGCCAGCTGTTCGGGACAGGCTATCTTCTTAGTAGATGAGGATTGTGGCGATGGTACTGCTACAGTCACCCTTCCATATGAATTCCTGCCACTTCCAGAGGTAGGAGCTAAGGGTAAGGGCTTAGGAAGAAACGGCCAGGAAGTATGTGATGCTCAGGTGGTTAGTGTTAAAAGCAATAAGGCATTTGATAAGACCAATCTACTAACCATACGTGTTCCTAAGGAATATGCAATGAAGGCTAGATTTTTCAAGGCAGTGTAAAGGGGGTAGGAATCATGAATAGTATTAATGATAGAAGTAGAGATATAGGTGAATTCGTACCTATGCCAGATGATGATATGTTGATTTGCAGATGTGAGGAGATTACTAAGGGAGAAATCAGAAAGGCAGTCCATGAGGGGATGTGGACTCTGACTGAGATTAGGAGATATCTAAGGACTGGTATGGGACTATGTCAGGGACAGACCTGCTCAAAGCTGGTAAAGGGAATTGTTGCAAGAGAGCTGGGTATATCTCCTGCAGAGTTGGAACCAGCAACTAGTAGAGTTCCTATGAGACCTATTGAGATGAAGGTATTCGCCCACGAGGCAGATGAGTTAAAGGAGGCGAATTAATATGAAGAACACAGCAGAGGTTATTATTATCGGTGGTGGAATCATCGGATGCGCAGCTGCATACTATCTGGCCAAGAGAGGTGTAACAGATGTAATCGTGCTGGAGGGAAGCGACCATATTGGAAATGGTGGTTCCAGCAGAAATGGTGGCGGTGTAAGACAGTCAGGTCGCGATGTGAGAGAGCTACCTCTTGTAATGTATGGAATTAAGAATCTGTGGCCTACCCTATCAGAGGAGCTTGAGGTGGATTGTGAATACCATCAGGATGGCAATCTTAGACTGGGCAAGACTGAGAAGCATAGAGAGATTCTTACCAGGCTTGCAAATAATGCGAAGGGGGTAGGTCTGGATGTACGTATGATAGACGGGGATGAGGTAAGACGCATCAACCCTTACTTATCAGAGGAGGTAATATGTGCCAGCTGGTGTCCGACAGATGGACATGCCAACCCTCTTACAACCACATTAGGTTACTATAAGATGGCCAGAAGGATGGGAGTTAGATTCATCAGTGGTGAGCCAGTTAAGGAACTGAGACTCATCAGAGGTAAGATACGTCAGGTGATTACTCCTAACAGCATATACGAGGGTGAGAGTGTTCTGGTGGCTGCAGGTCTCGATTCAAGAGATATACTTACTTCGGTAGGAATCGATATTCCAATGACCAATTCATTATTAGAGTGCCTTGTAACTGAAGCTCAGCCTCACATGTTCGATCAGATGCTAGGCACAGCCGAGGCTGATTTCTATGGTCATCAGACCAAGCATGGTTCATTTGTATTCGGTGGCTCCTCTGGTCTTGAGAGATATAATAAGGACAATGGCATGGTATCTAATAGTTCCAAGACAGCACCATGTATTTGCAGAGGTATTATGAAGTACTTCCCAGATCTTGCTAATGCTAAGATTGTAAGGACCTGGGCTGGCTGGATGGATGCATCAGCCGATGGTGTACCTGCCTTAGGCAAAGTGGACGAGATTAATGGGCTCTATGTGGCTTGTGCTTTCAATGGCCATGGATTCGGAATTGCCCCGGCTGTAGGCGAACAGTTGGCTAAGCTGATTACTACAGATACTACCGATATAGATCTGTACGACTTAAGATACGATAGATATAAGGCTAAAATATAGAGGTATGTTATGAATAACTTTGATTTTAAAATTCCTACGGATATACGATTTGGAAAGGGCAAGATTAATTGCTTATCAGAAGAGCTTGGTAAGTATGGTAAAAGAGTACTCTTAACCTACGGTGGTGGAAGCATTAAGAGAAATGGTATATATGATGAGGTATTAAAACAGCTGGTTGATTTTGAAGTGTTTGAGTTAGGCGGAATTACTCCTAATCCTAAGCTGTCTATTGTTGAAAAAGGTACTACTATATGTAAGGAGAATCATATAGACGTAATACTTGCAGTGGGAGGTGGCAGTACTATAGATGCATCTAAGCATATAGCTGCAGCAGCATGTTACGATGGTGAGCCATGGGATCTAGTGCTTGACAGGTCTTTAGTTACATCGGCACTTCCTATAGCTGTGGTGCTTACCATATGTGCCACTGGTTCGGAGATGAACTCAGGCGCTGTTATCTCTAATGAGAATACCTGCGAGAAGCTGGAACTTAACACACCACTTCTATATCCTAAGCTTTCTATATGTGATCCCACATATCTCTACACCCTTCCTAAGAAACAGACGGCTGCAGGAGTGGTAGATATCATGTCCCATGTAATGGAGCAGTACTTCCAGCCTAATGATGAAGCTTATATTACAGATGCCCTTAGTGAAGCAGTAATGAAGACCGTGATTAGATATGGAAGAAAAGCTATTGACGAACCAGAGAATTATGAGGCAAGATCAAATCTTATGTGGGCAAGCACAATTGGTCTTAATCATTTACTCACTGTGGGAAAAGGTGGTGCTTGGTCTGTACATCCAATAGAGCATGTACTAAGCGGGTTTTATGATGTTACTCATGGAATTGGACTTGCAATTCTAACACCTGCATGGATGGAATATGTTTTAAATGACGCCACAAAACATCGATTTGCAAGATTTGCAAGGACAATTTTTAATGTGAAAAAATTAGATGATATGCTTGCTGCAAAAGAGGGAATTGAGTGTTTGAAAGAATATTTTAAAAGTATAGGAATGCCTTTAACTTTAACAGAAATTGGAATTGATAATAGCAAATTCCAGGTTATGGCATCTGAAGCAGTTAGAACTAGCAATATTTCAAAAAACTCATATGTTAAGTTGGAGGAGGAAGCTATAATAGCAATTTTAAATAAATGTGCATAAGCTGACGAAGATAAACTGGGCAGAGTGCAAAAACTATGATATTATTTCAATAGATAAATAAAAGGAGTTGGACAAAATGCCAGTTATATCTAGATTTTTTGGAATAGATATTTTGATGTATTATGATGATCATAATCCTCCACATTTTCACGCAAAATACGGAGATTATAAGGCATTAATTGATATTAATAAAGCCAGAGTGTTAGAGGGAAATCTTCCATCTACACAAATGAAATTAGTATTAGCTTGGGCTATCATCCATAAAGAAGAATTGCTTGAAGATTGGAAGTTAGCGCAGCTAATGGAAACATTAACAAAGATTGAACCGCTGAGGTGAGAGCATGATTGAAATTGTTCAGGTTGTACCACAAATAAATTATAAAGTTTGGGTCTATTTTGCTGATGGGAAAATAACCGAATATGATATGAATCCTAATTTAGACAAGGGTATTTTTAAACAGTTAAAAGATATTGATATTTTTATTAATAGGTGTTGCATAATGAATGATACTCTGGCTTGGAATGTAGGTAAAAATGGTGAAGAAGATTGTATAGACATTGACCCAGAGACCCTTTACTTATGCCCCGAGGTAATCGACGCATGTGCATAGGAAAAATGCATTTTGAGTGTTTGTTGTTGTTTTGGAAGTAATTGTATTATTTCTAAATTAGATGTATAGTTTTGTTCAAAGATAAGGGCGTCTGCTGTAATATAGCAGGCGCTTTTTCTAAGTATATTAATGGAAATGAGCATCTTAGTTAAATCTAGACTAAGCTTTTTAAAAGGTGTATTCTATATTCCTAAGAAAAAGGAGATAAATCATTGAGTAGGAACATACTTATTATTAATACTGGCGGAACTTTGTCTTCGGTAATGAAGGAAAGTGGCTTGGCACCAGGACTTTCCACACAGGATATGAAACGTGAACTTCACGTGGTGTCAGGTGATATTAATTTTGAAATAGAAGATTTTATGGCTGTTGATAGTGCCAATATTTTCCCTGAGGATTGGAGTAAGCTTGCTGAGCATATAGGCAAATTGCGCAACGATTACGACGGAATTGTTGTAATCCACGGAACAGATACACTTGCATATACATCATCTATGCTTTCTTTTATGCTACAGAACATTAACATACCTGTTGTAATTACTGGCTCACAGCTTTCTATTACAAATCCGATTGCAGATGCTATGGAAAATTTACGATGCGCCATCCATATGGCAGCAAGTGGCAGAGCAGGAGTGTTTGTAGCGTTCAATCGTAAGGTAATGCTTGGCTGTCGTGCTTCAAAGGTTCGTTCTCTTAGCTTTGATGCTTTTGAGAGCATCAACTATCCAAATGTAGCTGAAATCAGCTCACTAGGAATGAATATTGACGATAGCACAATCCCTGTTAGAAACGGTGTATTTCATTTGGAAAACAATTATTCTACAGAAGTTTGTATGCTGAAAATGTTCCCAGGCATTCATAGAAGCCTTGTTGAATCCATTGCGGCGCAAGGATATAAGGGACTTTACATTGAGGCATTCGGAATCGGTGGCATGCCATTTTTAAAGCATGATTTTATCAGTACAATCGAAAAGGTTATTGCTGATGGTATGACTGTTGTAGTTGGTACTCAGTGTAGATACGAAGGCTCAAAGATGGATGTTTACGAGACTGGCAAAAGAGCTCTTGAAAGTGGTGTACTCCAGGCTCAGGACATGACCAGTGAAGCAGCTCTTACAAAGCTCATGTGGATTCTTGGAAAGACTAGCAATCCATCTGAAATAAAGGATTATTTTTCTTTAAATATTGCAGGTGAGCTTAAAAACTATTAGGAGATTTTTTAATGAATCTATTTGATATTATCGGACCGGTTATGGTAGGTCCATCCAGCTCTCATACAGCAGGAGCAGCCAAAATAGGAAATGTCTGCAATAAACTTATGGCAGAAAAGATAGAAAGTGCTGAGATTTATTTGCACGGCTCTTTTGCAGAAACAGGCAAAGGACATGGCACTGACAAGGCTATCGTTGGCGGCTTGATAGGAATGGCTTGTGACGATGAAAGGCTACCAGAAAGCTTTGAGGTAGCACAGGAGATGGGCTTTAAATTCACAATTCAGGCAGCTGACTTGGGAGATGTTCATCCAAACACAGCAAAGGTAATTATGCACGGCGTGTCAGGCCATAGCTTGGAGGTAGTGGCATCATCTATTGGTGGCGGACGTATTCAGGTAGTTATGCTTGATGGCGTGAAGGCCAACTTCTCTGGAGAAAGCCCTACACTTATAGTTCATAATGTTGATAAGCCAGGATACATTACAGAGGTTACAAGACTTCTTGGTATAGAGCATATTAATATTGCCACTATGCAGCTCTATCGTAAAAAGCGTGGTGGAGAAGCTGTTATGGTAATTGAGTGTGATGAATGTGTACCAGATAGCACAATCAAAGAATTAGAAAAACTAGAAGGTATTATGAAGGTTTCATATTACTGTCCAGAGTAGAGGATTATAGATGTTTGATTCAGTAGAAGAGATTTGTAAATTAGAAGAGAATAGCGGAGTTCCTTTCTGGAAGATAGTTCAGCAGGACGATTGCAAAGAACGCGCAGTTTCAGAGGAAGAATCCTTTGAAAACATGAAGCGAATGTACACGGCAATGAAGGAGTCTGCTCTTAATTACGACAAGACAGTTAAAAGTAACAGTGGTTTAGTTGGTGGTGAAGCAGGTCTTCTTAGAGAATACCTTGATGGAGGCAATGCTTTAGTAGGAGACTTTGCAGGACGTGTTATGGAATTGGCTCTTCGTGTTGCTGAGGGTAATGCTTGTATGAAACGAATTGTCGCTGCACCTACTGCCGGTTCATGTGGTGTAGTACCAGCTGTGTTCATTGCTACTCAGGAAAAGCTTGGCCTATCAGATGATAAAATGACAGAAGCTCTTTTTGTAGCAGCAGGAGTTGGTGAGGTAATAGCAGCCAGAGCATCACTTGCCGGTGCAGAAGGTGGTTGCCAGGCAGAGATTGGTGCTGCCAGCTCAATGGCAGCAGCAGGACTTGTATATCTTCAGGGAGGTAATGGCAGAAAGAGTGCTAACGCGGCAGCACTTGCTTTAAAAAATCTTCTTGGTCTTGCTTGTGATCCTGTAGCAGGCCTGGTAGAGGTTCCATGTGTTAAACGAAATGTTTGTGGTGCTATGAATGCCGTTACATCAGCAGAGCTTACTATGGCTGGTATTGAAAGTCGAATTCCTGCAGATGAAGTGTTTGATGCTATGAGTGCTGTAGGTAAAGACATGAATCCTAATATAAAGGAAACTGGTAAAGGTGGAGTCGCTGGAACAGTAACTGGACAGAAAATTAAGGATGCTTTAACACATTAAATTAAAAAAGTGCTTGCATTATCTTTTAATTAGTTGTATATTTTTTCTCAAGACAAAGGCGTCTAAAGAAATTCCCTTATGGGGAGTCTCTTTAGATGCCTTTTCTTTTTTTGTTTATTAAAACTACTATGTGGAAGGAGTAGCTAACATGGGTAATCAAATGCAAGGTCTTTACGACCCATCTTTTGAGCATGACAACTGTGGTATAGGTGCAGTTGTATCTATTAAAGGAATCAAGACCCATCAGACTGTGTCAGATGCATTAAAGATTGTAGAAAACTTGGAGCATCGAGCTGGCAAGGATGCATCAGGTGAGACTGGCGATGGTGTTGGAATTCTTCTTCAGATTTCTCATAAATTTTTCAAGAAGGTTTGTGAAAAAGAAAAGATTGCAATCGGCAATGAGCGAGAATATGGAATCGGTATGTTTTTCTTCCCTCAGGATGAGTTGAAGAGAAAACAGGCAATGAAGATGTTTGAAATCATTGTTGAGAAGGAAGGACTTGAATTCTTAGGATGGCGTAAAGTTCCTACTAAATCTGAAATATTAGGAAAGATGGCCTTAGACTGCATGCCATACATCTGTCAGGCATTTATCAAAAAGCCTGCAGATTGTGAAAAGGGATTGGCTTTTGATAGAAGACTGTATGTGGCAAGACGTGTATTTGAACAGACAGCAGAGGATACTTATGTAGCATCTCTTTCTAGTAGAACTATTGTATATAAGGGAATGTTCCTTGTTAATCAGCTTAGACTGTTTTTCGAAGATCTTGAGGATCCAGATTATGAGTCAGCTATTGCAACAGTACATTCACGCTTCTCAACCAATACAAATCCATCATGGGAGAGAGCACATCCAAACAGATTTATAGTTCACAATGGTGAGATTAATACTATCAAGGGTAACGCAGATAAAATGCTTTCCCGAGAGGAGACAATGGTTTCTCAGGTGCTTGAGCCAGAAATGTCAAAGATTACACCAGTTTGTAATCAGGCAGGATCCGACTCTGCAATGCTTGATAATGCGTTAGAGTTTTTGGTAATGAATGGCATGCCACTTCCTCTTGCGGTAATGATTACTATTCCTGAGCCTTGGTATAAAAATAAGGCTATGGACCAGGCAAGACGAGATTTCTATCAGTACTATTCAACAATGATGGAGCCATGGGATGGCCCAGCGTCTATCCTGTTTTCTGATGGCGATATTATGGGTGCTGTCCTTGATAGAAATGGTCTTCGCCCAAGCCGCTATTATATTACAAACGACGATTATCTAATTCTTTCTTCAGAAGTTGGTGTACTTCCTGTTGAGGAGGAGAGAATAGTTAAGAAGGATAGACTTCGTCCAGGAAAAATGCTTCTTGTAGATACTGTTGCAGGAAAACTTATCGACGATGCAAAGCTTAAGGAGAAATATGCTAACAGCCAGCCTTATGGTCAGTGGCTCGATGCAAATCTTGCTCATTTAGCTGATATCAAGATTCCTAACGAGCCTGTTCCAAAGCATTCACAGGAAGAGCGTGACAGACTTCAAAAGGCTTTTGGATATGGATATGGTGAGGTGAAGGAATCAATCCTTCCAATGGCCCTTAATGGTGTTGAGAGCACAGCTGCTATGGGTATTGATACTCCTCTTGCAGTTCTTTCAAATCAGCATCAGCCATTATTTAACTACTTCAAGCAGCTTTTTGCTCAGGTAACAAATCCACCAATCGATTCAATCCGTGAGGAGATTGTTACAGCCACAACTGTATATATTGGTACAGCTGGCAATGTATTGGAGGAAAAGGAAGAAAACTGCAATATGTTGCAGATTAACAACCCTATTCTTACAGTTACCGATTTAATGAAGATTAAATCTATGAAGGTGCCAGGACTAAAGGCTGAGACTGTACCTATCACATATTACAAAAACACATCATTGGCTAAGGCTATCGAGCACCTGTATGTAGAGGTGGATAGAGTAAATAGAGAGGGTGCAAATATTATCATCCTATCTGATAGGGGTGTGGATGAGAACCATGTTGCCATTCCATCACTTTTAGCAGTAGCCGCAGTGCAGCATCATTTGGTTCAGACCAAAAAGAGAACAAGTCTTTCACTTATTCTTGAGTCCGGCGAGCCAAGAGAAGTGCATCATTTTGCAACCTTGCTTGGATATGGTGCATCTGCAATTAACCCATATCTTGCCCAGGAAACAATCGAAGAGCTTGTAGAGAAGGGGCAGTTGCAGAAGGATGTACATGCAGCCATTGATTCTTACAATGAGGCTGTAATTACAGGCATCATTAAGATTGCATCTAAGATGGGTATATCAACAGTCCAGTCATATCAAGGTGCAAAAATCTTTGAGGCTATTGGAATTAGCTCAGATGTTATCGATAAGTATTTCACCGGCACAATTAGCCGTATTGGTGGAATCACTATTGAGGATATTCAGGCAGATGTGGAAAGACAGCACTCTATGGCCTTTGATCCACTTGGATTGTCTGCTGATAAGACACTTGATTCAAAGGGAGTTCACAAGATGAGAGCGGGAGCTGAGGAACACTTATATAATCCGGCTACCATTCATTTACTTCAGCTTGCTACAAGAACAGGTGACTATAATACATTCAAAGAGTATACAGCTCTTATTAACGATGAAGATGCAGTTCGAAATCTTCGCGGCCTTATTGACTTTAAATACCCTAAGAAGGGAATTAGCATCGATGATGTTGAGTCAGTAGATTCAATTGTAAAGAGATTTAAAACTGGTGCTATGAGTTACGGCTCGATTTCTAAGGAAGCCCATGAGACAATGGCTATCGCCATGAATATGCTTCACGGAAAATCAAATTCCGGTGAAGGTGGTGAAGAGGAAGCTAGATATGAGGTTGGTCCTGATGGTCTTAACCGTTGCTCTGCTATAAAGCAGGTTGCATCAGGTCGATTTGGTGTTACAAGCAAATACTTGGTATCTGCAAAGGAAATACAGATAAAGATGGCTCAGGGAGCAAAGCCAGGTGAAGGTGGACACTTACCTGGAAAGAAGGTATATCCATGGATAGCAAAGACTCGTCTTTCTACACCGGGTGTAGCTCTTATTTCACCACCACCTCATCACGATATTTATTCAATCGAAGATTTGGCTGAGCTCATATATGATTTAAAGAATGCCAACAAGGATGCACGTATATCAGTAAAGCTTGTATCAGAGGCAGGAGTAGGTACAATTGCCAGCGGTGTTGCCAAGGCAGGTGCTCAGGTTATCCTTATCTCTGGATACGACGGTGGTACAGGTGCAGCACCTAAGTCGTCTATTCATAATGCAGGACTTCCATGGGAATTAGGCTTGGCTGAAGCACATCAGACACTTGCCCAGAATGGTTTGCGCAATAAGGTTGTTATCGAGACAGATGGTAAGCTTATGAGCGGCCGTGACGTTGCTATCGCCTGTGCACTTGGTGCGGAGGAGTTTGGATTTGCAACAGCACCACTTGTAACTATGGGATGTGTAATGATGAGAGTATGTAACTTGGATACTTGTCCTGTTGGTGTTGCAACTCAGAACCCAGAGCTTAGAAAGAGGTTTACAGGTAAGCCAGAATACGTAGTTAACTTTATGCGCTTTATAGCTCAGGAGCTTCGTGAATATATGGCAGAGCTTGGATGCAAAACTGTAGATGAGCTTTGTGGTAGATATGACTTGCTTACTCTTAAGAATGTGGCTGGAAGTGGACGTAGAGAAAAGGTAGATTTATCTGCTGTAATCTCTAATCCAAATCCTTATGAGAAGATTGAATATGATAAAAAGAATGTATTCAACTTTGAGCTAGAAAAGACACTTGATGAAAAGGTTCTTCTTAAAAAGCTAAAGAGTGCTATAGCCTCTGGTAAGAAGGGGGAGGTAAGTCTTGAGGTTTCAAATGTGGACCGTTCATTTGGTACATTGTTTGGAGCAGAGATTACCAGAAACCATGGAGAAAATCTGGAGGAAGATACCTATGTAATTAACTGCCAGGGTGCAGGTGGACAGTCATTTGGTGCATTTATACCTAAGGGACTTACACTTAACCTGGAGGGAGATTCTAACGACTACTTCGGTAAGGGATTATCAGGCGGAAAGCTTGTTGTATATCCATCTGCTAAGGCGACCTATAAGCAGGATGAGAACATCATTATCGGTAATGTTGCTTTGTATGGTGCAACCAGTGGTAAAGCTTTTATCAACGGTGTGGCAGGTGAGCGTTTCGCAGTACGTAATTCAGGCGCTACAGCAGTTGTAGAAGGCTGTGGAGATCATGGATGCGAATATATGACAGGTGGACGAGTTGTAGTACTTGGTGAGACTGGCAAGAACTTTGCAGCAGGTATGTCTGGTGGTATTGCATATGTGCTTGATGAAGACGCATCTTTATACAAGAGACTAAACAAATCTATGGTTTCACTGGAGACAGTTACTGATAAATACGATGTATTAGAGCTTAAGGAAATAATCGCAGAGCACGTAGCTGCCACTGGCTCCGCAAAGGGCAAGGAAATCTACGACAACTTTAGTGATTATCTGCCTAAGTTCAAACGCATTGTACCTTTTGATTACAAAAAGATGATGCAGACAATTGTGCAAATGGAGGAAAAGGGATTATCTTCTGAACAGGCACAAATCGAAGCATTTAATTTATTAAACAAGTAGGAGGGAACCATGGGAAAGCCAACTGGATTTTTAGAGTATGAGCGAGTAGAGGCTGAAGCGGTTAGCCCTCTTGCCAGAATAAAGAATTTTAATGAGTTTCATGAGCCTCTTTCAAAAGAGGAGCAGAGAAGACAAGGTGGAAGATGCATGGATTGTGGTGTACCATTCTGCCAGTCAGGTATGACAATTAAGGGGATGACATCAGGTTGTCCTCTGAACAACCTTATTCCTGAGTGGAATGAGCTTGTATATCAGGGAAATTATGAGATGGCCTATAAGAGGCTTCACAAGACTAGCAATTTCCCTGAGTTTACATGTAGAGTATGTCCTGCACTTTGCGAGAAAGCATGTACTTGTGGGTTAAATGGAGATGCTGTATCTACAAGAGAAAACGAGAAAGCCATTATTGAGTATGCCTATGCAAATGGATTGGCAGATGCAAAGCCTGTAGAGGTTCGCACGGGTAAATCTGTTGCGGTAATTGGCTCAGGCCCATCTGGTCTTGCAGTGGCAGATCAATTAAACAGACGCGGTCACAATGTAACTGTGTACGAGCGCAATGACAATGTAGGTGGATTACTTCGCTACGGTATTCCTAACATGAAGCTTGAAAAGCAGATTATTGACCGTAAGATCAAAATCATGGAGGAGGAAGGTGTAAGCTTTGTAGTTAATGCCAATGTAGGTGTTGATGTTAAGGCGTCCGATTTGACAAAGAAGTACGATGCGGTAGTTCTTTGCTGTGGTTCTTCTAATCCACGTGATATTGATGCTGTAGGCAGAAAGGATGCCAAGGGAATACACTTTGCTGTGGATTTCCTTACTTCCACTACAAAGTGCCTCTGGGCCAACAATATGAAGCTGGTAGAGGGACAGTATATTTCTGCCAAAGGTAAGGATGTTATCATCATCGGTGGTGGAGACACAGGTAACGATTGTGTGGGTACTGCAATTCGTCATGGTTGCAAGTCTGTAACACAGCTTGAAATGATGCCAAAGGCACCAGATGTGAGAGCTGAAACTAATCCATGGCCTCAGTGGCCTCTTGTATGTAAAACTGACTATGGTCAGGAGGAGGCTATTGCCAAGTTCGGTCATGATCCTAGAATCTACACTACAACTGTCAAGGAATTCAAGACAGATAAGAATGGTGATTTGAAGTCTGTTGTTTTAGTTTCACTTGAGTCTAAGACTGACAAGAAAACAGGACGCAGAATGATGGTGCCAGTGGAAGGTACTGAGAAAGAAGTGCCTTGCCAGCTTTGTCTGATTGCAGCAGGATTTCTTGGAGCGCAGAAATATGTGGCAGACGCTTTCAAGGTAGAGCTGGATGGACGTACCAATGTTGCATCCGTAAATACGAATTCATTTGCTACAAATGTGCCTAAGGTATTTACTGCAGGTGATATGCACACAGGTCAGTCACTGGTTGTAAAGGCTATTAGACAGGGAAGAGATTGTGCTCGAGAAGTAGATGAGTTCTTGATGGGATATACAAATCTCTAGTTTTTATGCTGTAAAAATTTAATGTAAAATTTATTTTACAAAATTTAAAAAATGTTATTGACAAACATTTATCAAAAGAATATTATTCTAAACAAATAAAAATCAATGGAACAATAATACGACAAAGGCGTCGTAGATTTAGCTTGAAAAGCTAAATCTGCGACGCCTTTTCTTGTTCCTATGGGAAGGTGATTTTATGTGTTCGATTATGGCTTTAAGTAAATGCCATGTGGAGATGAAAGACTTCGAAGCGGCATTTGCAAAAACGGTTTCTAGAGGGCCAGACATGCAACGAGTTATAACCGTAAATGATTCGGTGTTAGGCTTTCAAAGATTATCAATTATGGGTTTGACAGAAGCAGGAATGCAACCCTTTGAGCTGGATGGAAATTATGTGATATGCAACGGAGAGTTGTATGGATTCAAAAAAGAGCGAGAAAGTTTGAAAGCAGAGGGATACAAATTCTTAAGCGACAGTGATTGCGAAATCATTTTACCAATGTATCGTAAATACGGAACAAAGATGTTCGAAAAGCTTGATGCAGAATTTGCAATGGTTATTTACGACAAGGAAATAGATGATTTGGTAGCAGCAAGAGATCCAATCGGAATTAGACCTTTGTTTTACGGATACGACAGTGAAGGTTCAATAATGTTTGCGTCAGAAGCAAAGAACTTGGTTGGTCTTACAGATGAGGTTAAGCCATTTCCACCAGGACATTATTATTACAAGGGTGTGTTTACATGCTACAGAGATTTGGCGAAGCGACAGACATACAGATTGGACGGTGTGGAAGAGGTTGCAGCTAATATCAAAGCAAAGCTTGTGGCAGGAGTTGAAAAACGACTTGATGCAGATGCTCCAGTAGGATTTCTTCTTTCTGGTGGACTTGATTCATCACTTGTTTGTGCAATCGCTCAGAAGATGATGGATAAGCCAATTAAAACATTTGCAATCGGCATGAACGAGGATGCAATCGATTTAAAGTATGCAAAGGAAGTTGCAGATTACATTGGTTCAGAGCATCACGAAATCATAATCAATAAAGACATCGTTATTGAGTCTTTGGAGGAAGTTGTTGCAGCACTTGGTACATACGACATAACAACAATCCGAGCCAGCATGGGAATGTATTTAATCTGCAAGGGAATCAAGAAACAGTTCCCAGAGATAAGAGTTCTTCTTACTGGTGAGATATCAGATGAAATCTTCGGTTATAAATACACAGATTTTGCTCCAAATGCAGAAGAGTTTCAGAAGGAAGCAGAAAAGAGACTTAGAGAGCTTTACATGTACGATGTACTGAGAGCTGACAGATGTATTTCGGTTCATTCAATGGAGGCAAGAGTTCCATTTGGTGATTTGGATTTTGTGGATTATGTAATGAGCGTAAATCCAGAAATCAAGATGAATAAATACAACAAAGGCAAGTATTTATTGAGACATGCATTTGAGGAGGGCGATTACTTACCACATGACATTTTGTTTAGAGAAAAAGCAGCGTTCTCAGATGCAGTTGGACACTCAATGGTAGATTACCTGAAGGAATATGCTAATAGCTTATACAGTGATGAGGATGTAAAGAATGCGTATCGCAAATACGAATTTGCAACACCTTTTACAAAGGAATCACTTTTGTATAGAGATTTATTTGAGAAGTACTATCCAGGCCAGGCACAGATGGTTGTAGACTTCTGGATGCCTAATAAGGCTTGGGAGGGATGCGATGTAAACGACCCATCAGCTAGAGTACTTTCAAACTATGGGGAGAGCGGAAAATAGGAGGATAATAAGATGAGCAAGGTTACAGAGATTTTCGGAAGCAAAGTTTTTAATGACGAGACTATGAAGGAACGTCTTCCTAAGGATGCTTACAAAGCTCTTAAGAAGACAATTGAAGAGGGACGTCCTCTTGACAGAGAGCTTGCAAATGTAATTGCACATGCTATGAAAGAATGGGCAATTGAACTTGGAGCTACACATTTCACACATTGGTTCCAGCCAATGACAGGTGTTACAGCTGAAAAGCATGATTCATTTATCCAGCCTGAAGAAGGTGGCAAGGTTATCATGACTTTCTCAGGAAAGGAATTAATCAAAGGTGAGCCTGATGCATCTTCATTTCCATCAGGTGGTTTAAGAGCTACATTTGAAGCAAGAGGATATACAGCATGGGACCCAACAAGCTATGTATTTATCAAGGATGATACTCTTTGTATTCCAACAGCCTTTTGTTCATACTCAGGTGAAGCACTTGATAAAAAGACTCCATTACTTCGTTCAATGGAAGCACTTGATAAATCAGCAGTTAGAGCACTTAAGCTTTTTGGTCACGATGATGTAAAGAGAGTTATTACAACAGTTGGACCAGAGCAGGAATACTTTTTAATAGATACAGAAATGTATAACAAGCGTCCAGATTTGATTTACACAGGACGTACATTATTTGGAGCTAAGCCTCCAAAGGGTCAGGAACTTGAGGATCACTATTTTGGAACAATCAAGCCAAGAGTTTCTGCTTACATGAAAGAGTTAGACGAGGAGTTGTGGAAACTAGGTGTACTTGCAAAGACAAAGCATAATGAAGTTGCGCCAGCTCAGCATGAGCTTGCACCAGTGTACTCAACCACTAATATAGCAACAGATCATAACCAGCTTACAATGGAGATGATGAAGGTTGTAGCTGGACGTCATGGAATGACATGCTTACTTCATGAAAAGCCTTTTGCAGGTGTAAATGGTTCGGGCAAGCACAACAACTGGTCTATATCAACCGATACCGGAGTAAACCTGTTAGAACCAGGTGCTACTCCTTCCCAGAACACTCAGTTCTTGTTGTTCTTAACAGCAGTAATTAAGGCTGTAGACGAGTATCAGGAATTACTTCGTGTATCGGTTGCTTCTGCTGGAAATGATCACAGACTTGGAGCAAATGAGGCACCACCAGCTATCATTTCAATGTTCCTTGGAGATGAGCTTGAGGCTATTGTAGAGTCAATCATCGATGGAACTGATTATGAAGACATTAAAAAGAAGAAGATGTCAATTGGTGCAGCTGTTATTCCTAGCATTTCACAGGATACAACAGATAGAAACAGAACATCACCATTTGCCTTTACAGGTAATAAGTTTGAGTTTAGATCACTTGGTTCTGCAGCATCTATTTCAGGTCCAAACGTTGTATTAAATACAATTGTTGCAGAAGAACTTGATAAGTTCTCAGAAGAGCTTGAAAAGGCAGCTGATTTCGATAAGGCACTTGCAGAGCTCCTTAAGAGAGAGCTTACAGCCCACAAGAGAATCATCTTCAATGGTAACGGATATTCTGATGAGTGGGTAAAGGAAGCAGAAAGAAGAGGACTTAAGAACCTCAAGTCTACAGTAGATGCCCTTCCAGCATTCGTAGATAAGAAGGCAATTGATGTATTTACAAAGCATAACGTATTTACGGAGCAGGAGCTTTATAGCCGTTATGATATCCAGCTTGAGAATTACTATAAGGTAATTGATATTGAAGCCCTTACAATGGATGCTATGGTTAAGAAAGACATTATGGCAGCTGCTAGTGATTATCAGTTTACACTTGCAGAAACTCTTAATGCAAAGGCTGCAACAGGACTTTCAGTTGATTCTTCAGTGGAAAAGAAGAGATTGGAGCAGGCAGCTAAGTTAACAACATCAATGGATGAAAGACTTGAGAAGCTTGAAGCAGACATTGATAAGGCAAAAGAATTAACTGAGACATATGATTTGGCTAAGTTCCATCATGATGTAATTTTTGCAGATATGAATGAGCTTAGAGAAGTGGTAGATGAACTTGAGACAGTAGTACCAAGTGATATTTGGCCATACCCAACATACGGAGAAATCCTTTATAGCGTAAAATAAGCGTAATTAGAAGGTAGCACAAAGGCGTGCAGTATTTGAAAAAATACTGCGCGCCTTTTTATATAAATAATAATAAACCCCAAGGAGGAAAATATTATGGAAGCTTATTCAAGCATGTTATTTGGAGTCTGGTTCCTTATAGGAGCTGCCCTTGTATTTTGGATGCAAGCGGGATTTGCAATGGTAGAGGCAGGTTTTACCAGAGCAAAAAATACGGGAAATATCATTATGAAGAACCTGATGGATTTCTGTATTGGTACAGTAATGTTTATTGTTTTAGGATTTGGTCTTATGTTTGGAGAGGATTGTCTCTTTGGATTAGTAGGTAGACCAACACTTGGCATATTTACAGACTACGCAAACTTCGATTGGAGTAATTTTGTATTCAACCTTGTGTTCTGTGCCACAACAGCAACAATCGTAAGTGGTGCCATGGCAGAAAGAACAAAGTTTATCAGCTACTGCGTATATTCTGGAATTATTTCTCTTGTAATATATCCAATTGAGGCACACTGGATTTGGGGTGGTGGCTGGCTTTCTCAGATTGGCTTCCATGATTTCGCAGGTTCATGTGCAATCCACATGGTAGGTGGTATCTGTGCCCTTATTGGTGCTAAAATCCTTGGACCTAGAATTGGTAAATTTACTCGAGATAGCAAAGGAAAGATTAAGAAGGTAAATGCATTCCCAGGTCACAACATTGCACTTGGCGCACTTGGTGTATTTATCCTTTGGCTTGGTTGGTATGGATTCAACGGAGCAGCTGCAACATCACTTGAGCAGCTTGCATCAATCTTCGTAACTACAACAATTGCACCTGCAGTTGCTACAGTAACAACTATGACATATACATGGATTAAATATGGCAAGCCAGATGTATCTATGTCTTTAAATGCATCACTCGCAGGTCTTGTAGCTATCACAGCCCCATGCGACGTAACAGACGCACTTGGTGCAATTATTATTGGTATTGTTTCAGGATTCTTAGTAGTATTTGGCGTATGGCTTTTAGACAACAAGCTTCGTGTTGATGATCCAGTTGGAGCTGTTGCAGTCCACATGATGAATGGTATTTGGGGAACAATTGCTGTTGGACTTTTCGCAACAACATCAGCACCACAAAGCGAATTAGCTGGTCTTTTTTACGGGGGAGGATTTAAGTTATTAGGCATACAGTTACTTGGTGTATTAACAGTTGGCGCTTGGGCAGCCGTAACAATCACTATTGCATTTACGGCTATCAAAGCAACAATCGGTCTTCGTGCATCAGCAGAAGAGGAAATCGTAGGTCTCGACAGAACAGAGCATGGTCTACCATCAGCATATTCTGGATTCAACATGCTTGAAGATGACTTTGATACTGACGAGCTAGACGATGAAACAGCTAACCTCATCAGCGAAACACTTGAAGCAGCCGGCCTTGCATCACTTGAAGAGGCAGTAGAAGTAGAGTACGCTCCATCACAAATCACTGCAGCTGGCAAGCCTCGAATGACTAAGATCGAAATCCTTTGCAAGGAACGCAACCTTGAAAAGCTCAAGAATTCACTTATGAAATTAGGTATCACAGGAATGACTGTATCTCACGTTATGGGATGTGGTGTCCAGAAAGGTGCACCAGAATACTACAGAGGCGTAGCCTTAGAGCCAGCCCTTCTACCTAAAATCCGTGTAGACGTAGTAGTTTGCAAAGTACCTGTACAACAGGTAATCGACACCGCCAAGAAGGTCCTTTACACTGGCCACATCGGCGACGGCAAAATCTTCGTATACGACGTTGAGCAGGTAGTCAAGATCCGCACTGGCGAAGAAGACTTTGCAGCCCTACAAGACGTAGAGTAAAACCTTAAGTTACCCGCCGCACCTGGGGCCCCGCGCCCCTTCCATGGGTGGGTACAATCACAGATTTTGGATTACTTAAATGTGTAGTCGCCCATATTTATTAGTAGGTGTTCTTACAAAGTTTTACAATTCTATCGGTAAGGTATGGGTGAAGACGGACAAACACTACACTTAGTAATCATCTGTCTTAAACTAGCTTTGTATTTATTACTATTTGCTTTGGAGCGAACTTAGAAAAAAGGAAAGAGATATTTGATATAAATTGGCAGCTGCCGCTAGGACGGCGGCAGCAGTGGTCACGCTGAAACACGATGTTGAATGTGCCACGGTGCCAATTTATACAAATATCTCTTTTTTATTTTTTCTTGGTGAGCGGAGTAGCAAAAGTAATAATACAAAGACTAGTTAAGACTAGATGATTACGTATATTACAATTGTCCGTCCCACCCATACATTACCTTCGAATAGTAAAAGCTTCGTAAGTACACCTACATATGGGCGACTTTACACATTAAGGTAATCCAAAAATCTGCTCAAATGATACCCAGCCATGGAAGGGGCACGGGGCCCCAGGGTGCGGCGGGTAATATGGGTTTTACTTAGTCTTTTGGTTTTCGGCAAGCTTCATGGCGCGGACCTTGAGTGGGAGGCCCCAAAGTGTGATGAAGCCTTCGGCGTCGTGGTGATCGTAAAGGTCACCAGTTGTGAAGGATGCCAATGACTCTGAGTATAGAGAGTATGGAGAAGTTGTTCCGGCTTTGATGATGTTGCCTTTGTAGAGCTTGAACTTAACTTCGCCTGTTACGTATTCTTGTGTTGATTTTACGAATGCCTGGATGGCGTCGCAAAGAGGTGTGAACCATTTGCCTTCGTAGCAAACCTGTGCAAGCTTTGCACCCATTTCTTTTTTCATTTCCATTGTCGCGCGGTCGAGACAAAGCTCTTCAAGCTGAGCGTGTGCCTCCATGAGGATAGTGCCGCCTGGTGTCTCGTATACGCCACGAGACTTCATACCTACTACACGGTTTTCTACTATATCTACAATACCAACCCCGTTTCTACCACCAATTTCATTTAATTCCTTGATGATATCTGATACCTTCATTTTCTTTCCATTTACGGAAGTAGGAACACCCTTTTCAAATGTCATTGTCACATACTCTGGCTTGTCTGGAGCCTTCTCAGGTGGAGTAGTGAGCATTAAAAGATGATCGTAGTTTGGCTCCTTAGATGGATCTTCAAGCTCAAGTCCTTCGTGGCTGATGTGCCAAAGGTTTCTGTCACGGCTGTAAGACTGATCTGTAGAGAATGGAAGATTAATGCCGTGAGCCTTGCAGTAGTCGATTTCATCCTGACGAGACTGGAGCTTCCACTTATCACTTCTCCATGGAGCGATTACCTTGATGTCTGGTGCAAGGGCTTTGATGCCAAGCTCGAAACGAATCTGATCGTTTCCTTTTCCTGTAGCACCGTGGCAGATAGCAACAGCACCTTCTTTTCTAGCGATTTCTACAAGCTTTGCAGCAATACCTGGACGAGCCATAGCAGTACCAAGTAAGTATTTGTTTTCGTAAATGGCTCCTGCCTGTACGCATGGAACGATGTAGTTGTCGCAGAAATCGTCAACAATATCTTCTATATATAATTTAGAAGCGCCAGATGCTTTTGCTCTTTCTGAAAGGCCATCTAATTCTTCGCCCTGTCCACAATCGATACAGCAGCAGATAACTTCGTATCCGTAGTTTTCCTTAAGCCATGGAATGATAGCTGTGGTATCAAGACCACCTGAATATGCAAGTACAACTTTTTCCTGTGCCATAATGTATATCTCCTTTTGAATTTGTTGTTCTATAGTCTGAAAATACTGTACTACAATAAAGTGATAAATTCAAGGGTTATTTATACATGAAAATAGCATAAAAATAAATTTAGTTAATTTTAACGTTGAATTACCGAAATATATAATGTATATTTATGCAACATTAATTCATATTTTTACGCTACAGCACTTTACTTCGTGAAAGTAAAGTTATACAATGAATGCAGTTGTACAAAAATAACAGAGAAGGAAATGCATAATTATGATTAAAGTAGGTATTATCGGTGCTACAGGATATGCTGGAGCAGAAATTGTAAGAATTCTATATAGTCATCCAGAGGCTGAAATCGTATGGTATGGCTCACGTTCATATGTGGATGAGCGATTTGCTTCTATATATAAGAACATGTTCACTTTGGTGGAAGATAAATGCTTGGATGATAATATTCTTGAGCTTTCAAAGCAGGTTGATGTTATCTTTACAGCTACACCTCAGGGATATCTGGCAGGTGTTCTTACAGAAGAAATTCTTAGCAACTGTAAAGTAATCGATTTATCTGCTGATTACAGAATTAAGGATGTTGCTACATATGAAAAGTGGTACGGCATTGAACATAAGAGTCCTCAGTTTATTGAGGAAGCGGTATATGGCTTATGCGAAATCAATAGAGATAAGGAAGTAGGAGCTAGGCTTATTGCAAATCCTGGTTGTTATACAACATGCTCGATTCTTACAGCTTATCCACTTGTAAAGGCAGGTTTGATTGATCCTTCTACAATTATCGTAGATGCAAAATCAGGAACCAGTGGTGCAGGTAGAGGCGCAAAGCTTCCTAATCTATATTGCGAGGTAAATGAAAGTATAAAGGCATACGGAGTTACATCGCATCGACATACACCTGAAATTGAAGAGCAGCTTGGTTATGCATGCGGCCAGGAGATTATGATTAATTTCACTCCACACTTAGTTCCTATGAATAGAGGCATTCTTGTTACAGAGTATGCAACTCTTGTAAAAAAGGACGGAAAGCTTCCTACACAGGAACAGGTTATGAAGGCTTACCATGACATGTATGATGATGAGTTCTTTGTGAGAGTTCTTGAATATGGCGAGTGCCCAGAAACTAAGTGGGTAGAAGGAAGTAATTTTGTAGATGTTAGCTGCAAGATTGATGAAAGAACAGGCCGAATCGTTATGATGGGAGCTCTTGATAATCTTGTTAAGGGCGCTGCAGGACAGGCAGTTCAGAATATGAATATTATTTTTGGTTTAGATGAAAAGATGGGACTTGATTTTGCACCAATGTTCCCATAGTCATAGGGGTAGTAAGTATGGTTGTACAGGAAAATTTTAAGATTTCAATGGATTTAGGAGTATATACAGAGTATCAAATTCGCACCATGGAAGAGTCCGATTATGAAGAGGTTTACGAGCTTTGGACTACAATTCATGGATTTGCAATGAGAAGCATTGATGATTCAAAAGAGGGAATCTTAAAGTTCATAAAAAGAAATCCAAATACTTCTGTAGTGGCAGTCGTTGATGGAAAAATAGTTGGTTCTATTCTTGCTGGTCATGATGGCCGTCATGGAAGCTTTTATCATGTTTGTGTTCATGAAGATTATCGTAAACACGGAATAGGTAAAGCGATGGTTACATCCGCAATGGTTCGTCTCAAGAACGAAGGAATCAATAAGGTTCAGCTGGTTGCTTTTTCTGGAAATGAAATTGGAAACCATTTCTGGCATGCAGAGGGCTGGAGAGAGCGCGAGGATTACAACACATACGATTTTGTTTTAAATGATGAGAATATAATCAAATTTAATAGTTAAGGAGTACATATAATGAAGGTTATAGATGGTGGAATTACAGCGGCACAAGGTTTTGAGGCAGCAAGTACAGCGGCAGGAATTAAATACCAGGGCCGTACCGATATGGCGATGGTTTATTCAAAGGTGCCATGCGTATCTGCTGGAACATTTACAACTAATGTGGTAAAGGCAGCATGTGTTCAGTGGGATATGAAAATAGTTAAATCTAACAAGCCAGTTCAGGCTGTTGTTATAAATTCAGGTATTGCAAATGCCTGTACAGGACAGGAAGGTTTTAATGCCTGTGAAGCCACAGCAAGAGGTGTTCAAGAAGTACTTGGGGTGCCTTACGATACTGTAGCAGTAGCATCTACTGGAGTAATCGGAATGCAGCTTCCTGTTGATAAGCTTGTGGCTGGGGTAAAAGCTATGGCACCAAAGCTTGATGGAAGTGTAAATGCAGGAACAGAAGCATCAAAGGCAATCATGACGACTGATACTGTAAATAAGGAGATTGCAGTTTCATTTGAGATAGATGGTGTGGAAGTAAAGCTTGGTGGAATGAGCAAAGGCTCAGGAATGATTCATCCTAATATGTGCACAATGCTTGCTTTCCTTGGCACAGATCTTGATATTGAAAAGGCGCTTCTGCAGGAAGCAGTCAGCGATGTGGTTGCAGATAGCTTTAATATGATTACAGTTGATGGAGATACATCCACAAATGACACACTTATCTGCATGGCAAATGGTTTAGCTGGCAACAAGAAAATTACATCTAAAGATGAAAGCTATGAAGCTTTTAAAGAAGCCCTTTCTTATGTATGTACTAGTCTTGCTAAAACAATGGCCGCCGATGGAGAGGGAGCAAGCAAACTTTTCGAGGCTACTATCGTAAATGCCAAGTCGAAAGAAGATGCAAAGACCTTGGCTCGTGCAATAGTTGGTTCAAATCTTTCAAAAGCTGCGATCTTTGGATGCGATGCAAACTTTGGTCGTTTCCTTTGCGCAATGGGATATTCTGGAGCTGATTTTGACCAGAATGATGTGGAGCTTTTCTTTAAAAGCTCAAATGGAGAGTTGAAGGTTTTCGATAAGGGAACACCTATTGTATTTGACGAAGAGGAAGCTTTAAAGATTATGAAGGCGGACGCAGTTACAGTATACGTAGATATGCATGAAGGAAATGCAGAGGCTACAGCCTGGGGCTGCGATTTAACATATGACTATGTAAAGATTAATGCAGATTATCGCTCATAATAAAAACTGGGAGGACAACACAATGGACAAGAGCATGTTAGCTGTTATGGATAAGGCGGAGGTTTTAATTGAAGCGTTACCATATATTCAGCGTTTTAACCGAAAGATAATTGTTGTTAAATATGGCGGAAGTGCCATGATTGACGAAGAGCTTAAAAAGCAGGTTATTCAGGATGTAACTTTGCTAAAGCTGGTTGGATTCAAGCCAATTATCGTTCACGGTGGCGGTAAGGAAATCAGCCGCTGGGTTGAAAAGACAGGAATGGAGCCTGAATTCATTAATGGTCTTCGTAAAACAGATGAAGCCACAATGGAAATTGCAGAGATGGTTTTAAACAAGGTTAACAAATCACTTGTTCAGAATGTCCAGTCCCTGGGAGTAAATGCAGTTGGTGTATCAGGAAAGGACGGCGGCCTTTTGAAGGTTCAAAAGAAACTTTCTGATGGTCAGGATATTGGTTTTGTAGGAGAAATTACAGAGGTTAATCCAAAGATTATTATGGATTTACTTGAAAATGATTTCCTTCCAATTGTTTGTCCTATCGGTATGGACGAAAACTTTGTTACTTATAACATCAATGCAGATGATGCAGCTTGTGCTATCGCAAAAGCGGTAAATGCAGAGAAGCTTGCTTTTCTTACAGATATCGAGGGAGTTTATAAGGATAAGGATGATCCAGATTCACTTATTTCTGAGCTGACTGTTGAGGAAGCCAAGGACTTGATTGGTGATGGATATATTGGTGGAGGAATGCTTCCAAAGCTTAACAATTGCATCGAAGCTATTGAACAGGGAGTAAGTCGCGTTCATATTTTGGATGGAAGAATAGCACATTGCTTGCTTCTTGAAATCTTTACTAACAAGGGAATTGGAACAGCTATTATAGGAGATAAGGATACGAGGTATTACAATGAATAAAAAGGAATATATAGAGGCAGCAGATAATTGTTTATTACATGTTTATAATAGATTTCCTGTTATATTTGACTATGGAAAAGGCGTGTATTTGTATGATGAACTGGATGAGAAATATTTGGATTTCGCATCTGGAATAGGCGTTATGGCTTTCGGATATGGTAATGAAGATTACGAGGCCGCTCTTACAACTCAATTGAAGCGTATTACTCATACATCAAACCTTTATTATCATGTACCTATGATAGAGGCAGCACAAAAGCTTACAAAGGCATCGGGAATGGATAAAGTATTTTTTACCAATTCTGGAGCTGAAGCTATAGAAGGTGCCTTAAAGACTGCAAAGAAATACGCATATACGAAGAAAGGTGCAGGAGATTATGAAATCATAGCTATGGAAAACTCATTCCATGGCCGTACTGTTGGTTCACTTTCTGTAACTGGAACAGAACATTACAGAGAGCCTTTTTATCCTTTAATGGCTGGAGTTAAGTTTGCAAAATTTAATGATTTGGGTAGTGTTCTTGCAAATCTTAGTGATAAGACATGCGCTATTATAATGGAAACCGTTCAGGGAGAGGGCGGTCTATATCCAGCGGATGAGGCTTTCCTGAAGAAAGTGCGTGAGCTTTGTGATGAGGAAGATATACTTTTGATTCTCGATGAAGTTCAGTGCGGCATGGGAAGAACAGGAAGCATGTATGCATTCCAACAGTATGGTATTAAGCCTGATATTCTCACCACTGCAAAGGCTCTTGGTAACGGTGTACCAATTGGAGCATTTGCTGTAACCGATAAGGTGGCACAGAGCTCCCTTGAGCCAGGAGATCATGGCACTACCTATGGAGGCAATCCACTTTGCACTGCAGCAGTTTCTCAGGTATTTGATATGTTCGAGGATTATAAATTAATCGAACATGTACAAAAGATTACACCTTACTTGGAACAAGTTCTGGATAATCTGGTTAATAAATACGATTTTATTATAGAGCGAAGAGGTATGGGCTTGATGCAGGGCTTGGTACTGACTGTTCCAGTAAAAGAGGTTGTAACAAAGGCACTTTTAGAGGAACACTTAGTTGTACTTTCAGCTGGTGCGGATGTACTAAGACTTTTACCTCCACTTGTAATCACAGAAAATGACATCGACTTGTTCAAAGAGAAGATTACAAAGGTATTCGACCAGTTCTAAAATCTAGCAGTAAACGTTACATTTCCGTCAGAGGAATTAACTTCTGCAGGTATTGATGCTGTAAGTTACAGAACAAAAGGCGCAAGCAAGACAATACCAGGATTTGACGTTATGGTATTTAATTCAGGAGAGTAAATAATAATCTTGCTCTAACAACATAAATTATGATTCTCAATTGGAACTCTATTTGCAGCATGCTCATAGGCTGTGAATAAGAGTTCCATTTTTTCTGGAGTAATATCTGGCTCAAAACAGACATTGTATTTGTCTGGAATGAATGGAAGCAGTGCTTCATTTGATACTAAGATGTTTTTTGAGGATATCTTCTCAAGGTCATTAGGAGTTGAAACAAATAAAATATCTTCAAAGCTGTTGCTAGTAAAGTCTTTTCTATCAGCGTTGTTTGTATCAAGCATCACGTACTGGTATTTTTCACCAGAGAAATGCTTATTTGCAGCAGCCTTTAATCTATCCAAATTTGTGTTTATCTGGAAGAAAAGAGGGTCATTGATATAGCAGTCTAATGCTAGAAGAGGTGAAAAGTTGCAATCACCAAGGGTTTTGAACGTATCTTTCTCCAAATCATAGCAGATTAAAGCATCGGCTTGTCCGTAGTTTTCAAAGCGTGCAGGTGGGATTAGGAATACTTCATAGTTTTTGTCACTAAGGAATTTTGTGACGGACTTCATTATCAGCATCTGATCTGCAGACTTAAGTACTGAGTCGGTTTCAGAAATAGCAAATCCTATCAGATTTTTTCGTTTTGATGCAAGGGCTTTGGCAGCCTGGTTAGGAGAGTAGTTAAGGAGGTTGATTACATGCAACACTTTTTTTCTTGTTTCATCAGATATCTTTAAATCAGTTCGACCATTTACCACATATGAAACTGTAGCTACAGATACACCTGCCTCTTTTGCAACATCCTTTATGGTAACCTTTTTATTTGCCATTTTCTGCCTCCATTTAACCGTTTAATCGGTTGATAAATAAATTATGAGAATCTTGTTATAAATTGTCAACAGTATCCTATTGACAGTGTAAAAAAAAGAGTGTACTATCAAAATAATTTAAACGGTTAAATGATGGAGGTAACAGGGGGAATGAACAAGCACGCATTGCTGCACATACCAGAATCTAGATACTGCTTTGCACTATCAAAGGAAGAGGTTGTTATTAGACTGAGAACTGCAAAGGAGGATGCAGATTCAGGCCTTAAGGTAAGGCTTATATATGGCGTCAAATATGATTATCAAAAGGAGCGTTTCACAGTAGATGTCCCTTTGAAATATGAGGATGAGCTGTTTGGATATTATGAGATTCAGCTGAAGATTAGCGACGTTCGATTAGTATACATTTTTGAACTTGAGGAAAATGGTACGAAGCACTATTACAGCGAAGATGGATTAACTGATAGCTACGATTATAAGGACTGCTTTTACAATTTCTTCCAGCTTCCATACATCAATGAAAATGATGTTATGCCAATTGTTGACTGGATGCCAAGCACAGTGTTCTACCAGATATTTATAGATAGATTTTGTATTGGTGATGAGAACAAGGATATGTCCTACATCGATATGAAATGGGGGGATAAGCCTACACCTAAAAATCATGCAGGTGGTGATTTAAAGGGAATTATTAAGAGACTGGATTATCTTAAGGACCTTGGCATTTCAGCATTGTATCTAAATCCAATTTTCCTATCTGATTCTAATCACAAGTATGACATCATCGATTACAAAAAAATCGATCCACAGTTTGGTACCACAGAAGATTTTATTACTCTTGTAAAGGAAGCACATGCCCGTGGAATAAGGATTGTACTTGATGCTGTATTTAATCATTGTAGCAATAAGATGATGCAGTTTCAGGATGTTGTAAAAAATGGTAGAGCTTCTAAATATCATGACTGGTTTATAGTGGATGGAGACAAGGCTGATATTGAAAATCGTAATTACGAATGCTTTGCATATTGCGAGAGCATGCCAAAGCTAGACACTGCAAATCCAGAGGTTCAAAACTTCCTTTTGGATATCGCAACATACTGGATTGATATTGCAGATATCGATGGATGGAGACTTGATGTAGCTGATGAGGTATCTCATGATTTCTGGCGAATGTTTAGAAAAGCAGTGAAAGCTAGAAAAAGTGATGCGGTGATAATCGGGGAAAACTGGCATGATGCATATCCTTCGCTTCAGGGAGAACAGCAGGATAGCATTATGAATTACGCATATACGAAGATTTGCTTGGATTATTTTGCAAAGGGAAGATGTGACGAACTACAAACAGTTCAGCATTTAAATGGAATTTTGATGCGCAATATGAAGCAGGTAAATTACATGATGTTGAACCTTTTAGATTCTCATGATACAGCTCGTTTCTTTACAGAATGTGGCAAGGACAAAAAGAAGCTTGAGACAGCTTTAGCACTGACAATGTTTATGCCAGGAACACCATGTATCTACTACGGCACAGAGCATGCTATGGAAGGCAGCTATGATCCTGACTGTAGACGTTGCTTTGACTGGGATAAGAGTAAATGGGATATGGAATTCTATAATAAGGTGAAGGAACTGATAGCTTTAAAGAAGAATGAAGTGATGCAGATTGGTGAGATATCAATTGTAGAAGAGGATGGCGCAATAAAGGTTGTAAGAAGCTATAATGGCAAAACTTCTACACTTAAAATTACTAGCCCTACCGCATATACGATTTCTTAGCCTACAGTTTTCCTAGACCAAGCTGATGCGCCGCATCTGGCACATCCATAGTATCTGTAATATTTTGTGAATTTAGAGTCTCGCTTGCGGTAAATTGTGGCACCACAGTTGCCGCAGGTGAAGACATATTTTACATTCATTTCTTTGCTTTCATAGTTTTCAACGCCCTTTTCCTGTCATTGAGTAACACGCTTTATGTTGTAACCGTACACTTGATTTACAACTTCTGCATAATATTTCCATTTTCCTGTATGACGCATACAACCTTTGCATGTGTGAAGCAATTCGTGAATTATAGTTTCTTTGCAGGCAGTTTCTGAGATTCTATCGTCTTCCAAAAGTCTAGCCGCTATTTCGATGGAGTAGCTACCATCTGGATTTAGTTTGCAAAGTCCCCAACGAGTTTTAGCTCTTTTATTAATTTCCCAAGATGAAATGTTTCCTAATTTGATTCCAAGATGAGTAACTTCATCTATGCATTTTTCTTTTAATGTTTCAAAATCCTTCAATGTTGTATATCCTTTGATTTTCATGTCAAGTCTGATATTGGAATTGTATCATATGTTATGATGATATATAAGACAAGACAACAAGGAGGGGCTTGAATGAAAAAGAAAAAACTATATACGTTTTTGATTGTGGCTGTTTTTTGCCTAGTAGACTATTTGTATTATGGCACCAGCAATGCAGGCAATGAAATCGATAATAATGAGATAGTAGAAGTTACTGAAGCTGATGAAGCTAATGATGATGCTGAAACAGTTGAACCTACTGAGGAAAATACTGATGATAGTCCTTATACAGTCATAAATGACAATGTTCCATATTTTTCAGAGGAGGATAAGGTCCGTACTGATGCCTTTGAAACATACAGTGAGCTAGATTCTTTGGGAAGATGTGGAGTTGCTTATGCAAATATTTGCCAAGAGCTTATGCCGACAGAAGCTCGAGGTGAGATTGGTAGTATAAAGCCTAGCGGATGGCACACGGTAAACTATCATGAATACGTAGATGGAAATTATCTTTACAATAGATGTCATCTCATTGGATATCAGCTAAGCGGAGAAAACGCCAATGAGAAGAACCTTATTACGGGTACAAGATATTTAAATGTAGAGGGAATGCTTCCTTTTGAAAACGAGGTTGCTGAGTATGTAGAAGAGACTGGCAATCATGTTTTGTATAGAGTCACACCTGTATTTGAAGAAGATAATTTGGTGGCTTCAGGCGTTCAGATGGAAGCTTATTCAGTGGAAGATCAGGGCGAAGGGGTTATGTTTAATGTATATTGTTACAATGTGCAGCCAGGGATAACCATTGATTATGCTACTGGAGAAAGCCAGCTGGCAACTGAATAAAACATTCAATTTTTGAAATTATGTCAAAATTATTTTGATTTTACAACATTTTGTAAAACTATTGTAATATATGAAAAAATTAGCTACAATAAGCAGGACGATATTGGAGTCTCCTACAGAGAATTATAGGAGATTACATGAAGAGATTTTTATTTATTGCTTGTTGTAGCATTTTTTTATTTACAGGGTGCGGTCAAGCATCATATTTTCAATCAACGGAGCTAGTTGATTCCACAGAAGAGACACCTAAAGAGAACGAGATGGTCGAGGAATTATTACCGGAAACTATATTTGTTCAAGTTGCAGGTGCTGTTGAGAATCCTGACGTATACGAATTACCAGTTGGCTCCAGAGTCTATGCAGCAATAGAAGCTGCAGGTGGTCTGTTAGATTCAGCAGACGATAGCGATATCAACCAGGCATCAGTGCTTGAGGATGGACAGAAGCTATACGTATATACGATAGAAGAATCCGAAGCATTAAAGCAAGAGATGATTGCATCGTCACAGCAGGACGACGGACTTGTCAATATTAATACAGCCAGCGCCGCTGAGCTTCAGTCACTGCCAGGAATTGGAGAGGCTAAAGCAAAACAGATTGTATCCTACAGAGAGGCTAACGGAGATTTTTCTTCGATAGAGGATATTAAAAATGTTTCCGGTATCGGCGATGGTATTTTCAACCAAATTAATTCACTTATCAAAATTTAGAGAACAGTATAGAGGATTGTTATGGCTAAAAAAGTTTTAGTAGTTGATGATGAAAAACTAATTGTAAAAGGAATTAGATTTTCTCTTGAGCAGGATGGAATGGAAGTGGATTGTGCCTATGATGGACAGGAGGCTCTTGATTTAGCTTCAGCCAATTCATACGATATGATTCTTCTTGACGTCATGCTTCCAAAGCTTGATGGATTCGAGGTTTGTCAAAGCATTAGAGAGTTTTCTAATGTTCCAATCGTTATGCTTACAGCTAAGGGTGATGATATGGATAAGATTCTTGGCCTTGAGTATGGTGCAGACGACTACATTACTAAGCCATTTAACATCCTTGAAGTAAAGGCACGTATCAAAGCAATCATGAGAAGAGCAGCTTTGGGACAGCCTGTTGCAACTGATCATAAAGCAGAAGAAAACATTGTAGAGAATGGCGATTTAGTTTTAGATAAGAGCAATCGTCGTCTTACAATTCTTGGTGTTGAATATAATCTTACTTCAAAGGAATTTGACATGCTTCTTTTACTTGTCACAAATCCTAAGAAGGTATTTTCTCGAGAGGATTTGCTTCATACTATTTGGGGAGAGGATTACCCTGGTGATGAAAGAACAGTAGATGTTCATGTTAGACGTCTCAGAGAAAAGATAGAGCCAAATCCAAAGGAGCCAAAATACGTTCGCACAAAATGGGGCGTTGGCTACTATTATATGTAAAGTGGGTTGTTAATGAAAAAGTTATTTAGTCACGGTTATTTTCGCAGTATAGGTTTTAAAATAGCATTTATTATCATTTGCGTAGGCATCATTCCATTTGTGGTTTGTGTGCCTATTTCTATGCGTGCATATGAATCGGTTTCAATCAGAACTGATGCAACAAATCTTATGGCACAGGCCATTTCCTACAATAGCCAAATTGTAACAAGTGGTTATCTTACAGGGGACGATAATTCACTCCTTGATACACAACTTAAAGCAGTAGCAGAGAGCTATAATGGTCGAATTCTAGTTGTGAATTCTGCATTAAAGATAGTGAGAGATTCATTCTCTGCTGATGTTGGAAAGACAGTTATCTGGGAAAATATTATCTATTCAATGCAGGGAGAATCCTTGTATTACTATGATAAGCTGACCAATTACCTTATTGTTACAGTTCCACTTACTAGCTCAGAGGGTGAGACTGTTGGTGTTTTGGTTATCAACAAATCAATGGATTACATCCTTACAAATGAAGACACTTTTCTTTCTTATATGTTAATAGGAGAGATTATTATTGTTTCGTTGACACTTATTGTTGCAGTATTGTCACATATTCATTTTACAAAGCCAATGAAGCGTATGTCCAAGTCTTTGGATGCAATTGTTCGCGAATACACAAGTGAAATGCCAGAGGAGGATTCATTTACAGAGCTACATGATATTTCTTCAAAGTTCAACGAAGTAATTGGAAAGCTACACTCTATAGATGAGTCTCGTCAGGAGTTCGTTTCAAACGTATCACACGAGCTAAAGACTCCACTTACATCTATGAAGGTTTTGGCGGATTCTCTTAATGGTTCGGAAGACGTACCTATCGAAATGTACAAGGAATTCATGCTGGATATTGGTGATGAAATTGACAGAGAGACAAAGATTATCAATGACCTTCTTAGCCTTGTAAGAATGGATAAGAGCGGTGCACAGCTTAATGTTACAGCTGTAAACATCAATGAGCTTATCGAGCACATTCTAAAGAGACTTAAGCCTATTGCAGAGAAATCTGATATTGAGGTTGTATACGAGTCATTTAGACCAGTTGTTGCAGAGGTAGATGAAGTTAAGTTTACACTGGTTATCACAAATCTTGTTGAAAACGCTATTAAATACAACAATGAAGGTGGATGGGTCCATATTTCATTAAACTCAGATCACCAATTCTTCTATATCAAGGTTGAAGATAATGGACTTGGAATCCCTGAGGACTCAGTGGAGCATATTTTTGAAAGATTCTATCGTGCAGATAAATCTCATTCTCGAGAAATCGGTGGAACAGGTCTTGGTTTGGCTATCACAAAGAGTGCTATTGCTATGCACAATGGTGAAATCAAAGTTCGCTCAAAGCTCAACGAAGGATCTACATTCGATGTGCGAATCCCTCTGAACTACATTGAAAAGGAGGTGCACTAATGAAAAGACTACTTAGTTTAATTCTTACAATTACATTAGCCCTCTCAATGGTTTCTTGTGGATCTAAGACTGAAAAATCTGACTACAAAATCTATTACCTTAAGTCGGATAAAGCTGGAATTGTTCCAAACGATTACACATTCCAGTCTGATGACACTGCGGAAATGGTAGAAGAGGCTATTAATGAGTTGGCTGAATCACCAGACGATATAGACTACATCAACACAATTCCATCGGAAGTTGAGGTAAAAAGCTGGGAGATTAACGATGGAAATCTCAGCCTATATTTGGTGGGAGGCTATGATTCATTAGATACTTACACCGAGATTCTTGTTAGAGCAGCTATCGTAAAAACGTTAGTGCAAATTGATGGTGTGGAATCTGTTTCTATCTATGTAAATGATGCGCCACTTGCTGATTCCAATGGCGATAGCATAGGTGCAATGACAGCAGATACTTTTATTGAGGATTTTGGACAGGAGACAGACTCACTCCTTTCATCAGAACTCACTTTATATTTTGCTAGTGCCGATGGAATGTCTACCGTTGCAGAGACAAGAGAGGTTTACTACAGTCGTAATGTTACGATTGAGAGACTTGTCATTGAACAATTATTGAAGGGGCCTGATTCAGATGAGCTCCTTTCAGCAATTCCACCAGGAACAAAGCTTAACTCTATTTCTGTTTCAGAAAATGGAGTGTGTATAGTCAATTTTGATGCAGCTATTGAGTCTACAGTAACAGGTGTCACTGAAAATGTTACTGTATACTCAATCGTAAATTCGTTGACTGAATTGGATAATATCAAACAGGTACAGATTTTGGTTAACGGAGATACTCCACATATCTCCAACGTGGACGTGGACTTGTCTTCGTCAATTTCTCGAAATGAGGATATAATCAATGAGCTTGTTGATCAAGAGGAAGAGGACGAAGAGCTTTATCTAGAAGATGATAGCGAGTTTGACTATTCCGAAACAGAAGAATAATAGTTAACAAGGAGGACATATGTTACGAGGTCGAAGACTTTGTACGATTTCCTTGTTGATAATAATAACAATTGCTTTTAGTGTATATGGCCCCTGGGATTTTCTAGGGGTCTATACTAAAGCTAATGCAGCTGATTGTATGCCGGATGGTATTCAGGTGCAGGCTGTTGGTAGGATTTATCATAAGGAAATCAAAAACGACAGTGTACTCTATTATGTAAGAAATGCTACCGTGGACTCTGAAATAGGTAGACTTTCAAATACATCTTTTATTTTCAAATTTAATTCAGACGAAATCCCAAACTATTGCAAACTAAATATAGAAGGTAAGGTTAGTCATTTTATGACGGCTAGAAACGATGGCGCTTTTGATATGAACAACTACTATCAGTCAATGGGGCTTTATTTTGAGCTGTCTAATCCGAATGTTGTGGATTATAGTGGTGGCTTATTATCGGGAAAAGATATTCTTTATAAGCTTAGTAAAGCGTTGGACTGTGTTTATCATTTTGCTTTGCCAGGTGAGGAAGCTGGCTTTTTATCCAGCATCGCCATTGGAAACAAGGGTGATTTATTAGGCGATTTGCGAGAGCTTTTCCAAACTGTAGGAGTGGCGCATGTGCTGGCTGTATCTGGACTCCATGTGTCTGTGGTTTGCATGTCACTTTATAAGCTTTTGAGAGGTCGAGGAAAAAGCTTTATTTGTGCTGGAATTATTGCGGGAATAGTGGCTGTTTTTTATGGATTGTTGACCGGTGGAAGTATATCTTCAGTGAGAGCAATTTGCATGTTCCTGATATTTCTTTTGGCAGATATACTGGGGGAGGCTTACGATTCATTAACGGCATTAGCTGTTGTGGCAGATTTCCTACTTTTGCAAAATCCACTGCTTATTAAAAATGGAAGTTTCATTTTCTCGTTTGGGGCAATTCTTGGAATATGGTATGTAGCTTTGCCATTAAGCGGAATCTATGGAAAGTACTGTAATGAAAGGAAGAAGCTTGTTAAATCTGATGATGGATTTGGCAAGGCAATAAAAAAGCCGATTTACAGGGTGATTTTTGAATATTTCGTATCAAGCTTTATTTTCTCAATCGGCATATATGGAGCGATGCTTCCGATTGTTACTAACATGTACCATGAAACTCCTGTTTATTCATCAATACTAAATTTATTAATTTTGCCCCTTATGCCTGTGTTACTGGGACTAGGTTTGGTTGGCGGATTTATTGGGCTTATCTATCTGCCTGTTGGAAAGATTATTTTGATGCCATGCCATTTTGTGATATATGCATTTGAGTTGATTGCATCTATGTTTTCTAAACTTCCTAATGCCAATGCAATTGTGGGGCACAGGGGAATTCTAAGGATTGCAATCTACTATGGATTAATATTTGTAGCGTGGCAGTTTTCTAAACATTTCAATAGGCTTATCGATACTGAACTGATAAACCCAAGAACAAGACTGATTCTTATAAAGCGAAAAATGCTTGTGACTATGGGACTATTCATTATTGTAATTGCCACATGGTTCATTCCATCAAAGAAATCGTTTGAGGTGGACATCTTGGACGTTGGACAGGGAGATGGAATATATATTTCGTCGCAGGATGGAGTTAGATTTTGCATCGATGGTGGCAGCACTAGCTCTGATGCAGTTGGAAAATATACTTTGATGCCATTTCTTAAATATAAGGGAGCTAGTCACATTGATTATTGGTTTCTATCTCATATGGATTTGGATCACGTATCAGGGGTATTCGAGCTACTTGAATCTGGATATAGAATCGATAATATTGTGCTTTCCGCAGAGATTCCAAGTGATGAAACTTTGAACCAATTATTGGAACTGTGCAAAGCCAATGGCACCAACGTTTTATATATGAAAGAGGGAGATAAATGTGGCAGCAAACATTTTACATTTACTTGTGTATATCCCTTTGATGGGGCAGTCAGTGATGACATTAATGCACTGTCGCTAGCACTTTTGATGGAGTATGACAAAAATGGCGATGGAGTCTCAGATTACTCTGGATTCTTTGGTGGAGATTTGGGTGCTGAGCAAGAAATCGCTATTGCTCAGTCTGGAAATGTAGGCCATGTTGATCTTCTAAAAGTTAGTCATCATGGCAGCCGCTTTAGCTCTGATTCTACATTTTTACAAGCACTTACTCCTGATGTGGCCGTGGTCAGTTGCGCCAAAGTAAACCGCTACGGCCACCCAGCTGCTGAAGCAATAGAACGTCTCGAGGCCGCGGCAGGAAGTATTTATTACACCATGGACTCCGGCCGCGTGAGAGCGAGGGCAGGGGAAGTTGATGTGTTTATACGGGAATCGCAGTGATATTAGATAGTTGGCTACTGCATTTATGTAGCCCTGAATGTTTTACAGTAGAAGTATGGCGTGGTCTAGCGCATATTTGTATGGAAATCAGATTATGCAGTAGAGAATTGGGGAATGGCTACTGTAAGATAGCATGGAAATCTGATTGTGCAGTAGTGATTTGAGGAATGACTACTGCAGAATATAAGAATCGGGCAATAGTGCAGTAGGGAGGACGACTGAGCCTACTGCAAGAAATTATGAATGATGATTTGAGCAGTAGATTGTTGAAATCCCAATACAGCATGTCGGATAGAAATGAGAAAAATGCTGTAGTAATCATTATGAGGACTACTGCGAGAGGAGCAAAATGATGAGTCATGCAGTATTAAGTATACTATTAAGAAAGGTTATATATGAAAATAGATGAATTAAAGAAGGAATTACAAAGAATAAGAGAACAAAAAGATTATGTGAAGCAGCAATTGAAAGAATATGCCGACGTCAGTGGATATTCTCTAGTGGTCAGAAAATCAAATAAATGGTTTCAATATTACTATCGAACAAATGAAGGCAGCGTAGAATATATACCTGCGACAAATAGAATACTGGCAACTAGATTAGCGCAGAAAGATTATTACGTCAAACTGTTAAAAGAAATAGAATGCCAAGAAAAGGTAATTTGGAGTTTCGTGAACAAGTATAGTGACAGGTTTATAGGGGAATTACTAAAAGGATTATCGGATGGAAGAAAGCAGTTGATAGAACCAATAGTAATGCCAGATGAAGAGTTTATCATATCTTGGCGAGCAAAACATTTGGGAAACGAAAATTCTATAGAAATAAGCATGCCATATGCTACTAATAGAGGAGAACGTGTTAGGTCAAAGTCAGAAAAAATATTGGCGGATCTGTTTAATAGTTATGGTTTGGTTTATTGTTATGAACCTCATATAGTTCTTTATAATGGACAGAAATGTTATCCTGATTTTGCTATTTTAAACATTAGAGAAAGAAAGACATATTATTGGGAACACTTTGGACTAGCGTCAGACGATAATTATTCTGAAAAGAATCTTGAAAAGCTTGCTAAATATGAAAAATCTGGGATTATATTGGGGGAGAATCTCATAATATCGACAGAGTCAAGTGGCGTTAGTCTGGACATTTATTTGATTGAGAAAAAAATAAAAGATTATCTTTTGTAATAATACTGCATGATAGAAATAATGTTTTCAGTGCAGTAGTGACTACCATGGAAACGAAATGAATTGGGATTGATGTGAAACTAGTAGAAGAAAAAATCAAAAGATATATAATGTAAAGTGACTTTGATATTAGAATAGGAATAATATGACACTAACGACATTATGTTATTTAATAAAAGATAATAAATACCTGATGCTTCACCGTACCAAGAAAGAGCGTGATATTAATGCTGGAAAATATATTGGTGTTGGTGGACATGTGGAAGAGGGGGAGTCGCCAACTGATTGCATAAAGCGAGAGGTTTTTGAGGAGACGGGGCTCACTCTAAATTCAGTGAAGACGCGGGGGTATATTACCTTTGTTATGGGCGAGGAAACGGAGCATGCGATTCTGTTTACCAGCGATGATTTCTCTGGGAATTTGGCAGAATCTTGTAGCGAAGGTGAATTGACTTGGGTTGATATTGATAAGATAATGGATTTGAATCTTTGGGAGGGAGACAAGGCTTTCTTGGAGCTCTTAAAGAATCAGGACCAGGAGGGAAAATGTGAGTTTTTCTCACTAAAATTGGTTTATGATAGCGAGGATAATCTTGTAGATACTATCTTTGAAGGATAGTATGAAAACTAATCACAATCATTTGAATAATTCCCTAATCTAAGGCAATAATAATTAATTATAAGGACTAAAAATGAACGAAGAAAAGCTAAAAGAATTATACGACAAGATGACACAGGTGCATGAGAAGGCTGAGAGCATATACGGCAAAGAGGGCGTGCCTTCTATGCTGAAAAATGAATATAGAAACAAGGTTTCTCAGTACAATGACATGTATGAAAACTGCGAGACGATGAAGCTTATGACTTCAAAACAAGAGACAATTGATAATCTTTTAAATCAGCAGGCTGAGATTTTAAATGTAAGAATCAAATGGGAGCTTGACTGGGCAAAAAGAGTTATAGAGCGACTTTAATGAATATAAGATAACCAAACTGTTTTATTGATTTAACAGTATTTTTGTGGTAGGATAAGACACGAAAAGCGATGACAGAAACAGTAGTATTTGTGGAAGCTAAGAGAGAGGACGCCTAGGCTGGAAGCGTCTAGTGGAAGCATTTATGAACACCATTCTCGAGCTGAGCGTAGAAGCCGTTTGGTGAAGCGCCTCCGGGTAGTTCCGTTAAAGACAAAATGAGTGAAACACTAAGGTGGAACCGTGTATTAAAATGAATGATGCACCCTTAGGATTGCTAGAAGTAGCTGTCCTATGGGTGTTTTTTATTTTACACCCTTGGTAATGTACTAAGATTTCATTACATTTTAAAAGGAGAAAAGCAATGGTTAATTTCAAAGAAGATGAGGCATTAAACACTCTCAATCACTCATGTGCTCATATGATGGCACAGGCTGTAAAGCATCTTTATCCAAACGCTAAGTTTTGGGTTGGTCCTGTTGTAGAGGAAGGATTTTACTACGATATGGATCTTGGCGATGTTATGCTTACAGATGAGGATATCGCAAAAATCGAAAAAGAAATGAAGAAGGTCGCTAAGACAGGAGCTAAGATTTATCGTCGTGAGATTTCTAAGGCTGAGGCTTTGGAAGAGTTCAAGGATGATCCTTACAAGGTAGACCTTATCAATAATATGGATGAGGATTCAACAGTTATTTCTTGCTATGATCAGGGAGACTTCACTGATCTCTGTCGTGGACCTCACGTTGATAATGTAAAGCTTTGCCGTTACTTCAAGCTTATTAAGCACTCTGGTGCATACTGGAAGGGCGACGCTGAGAATCAGGTACTTAACCGTGTATACGGTGTTTGCTTCCCAACTCAGGAGCAGCTTGATGAGCATCTTGCGCTTCTTGAGGAAGCAAAAGAGCGTGATCACAGAAAGATTGGTAAGGACATGCAGCTTTTCATGGCTGATGATTTAATTGGTCGTGGACTTCCAATGTATCTTCCAAATGGTTACACAATCTGGACAGAGCTTGAGAACTACATCCGTAACAAGGAGCGTAAGCTTGGTTACCTCCACGTTATGACACCTTGCGTTGGTACAGTTCAGCTTTACCAGACATCTGGTCACTGGGATCACTACAAGGAGAACATGTTCCCAGCAATGGAAGTTGAAGGAGAGAACTTCGTTCTTCGTCCAATGAACTGCCCACACCACATGAGAATCTTTGCTAACCGTCCACACTCATACAAGGAGCTTCCAATTCGTATCGCTGAAATCGCTCACGATTTCCGTTTCGAATCTTCAGGAACACTTAAGGGTATCGAGAGAGGACGTCACTTCTGCCAGAACGATTCACATATCTTCTGTACACAGGAGCAGATTAAGTCTGAGGTTAAGAGCGTATGCGACCTTATCTTCAGCACATACGAAGATTTTGGTATCACAGATTACAGATGTGTCCTTTCACTTCGTGATCCAGCTGATACAAAGAAATATCATCAGGATGATGAGATGTGGAACACAGCAGAGCAGGCTCTTCGTGAGACTCTTACAGAAATCGGTATTGAGTTCACAGAAGAAATCGGTGAGGCAGCCTTCTACGGACCAAAGCTTGATGTTAACGTTAAGCCAGCTATTGGTAACGAGATTACACTTTCTACATGTCAGCTTGACTTCTGCTTACCAGCTAAGTTTGATCTTACATACACAGATGCAGAGTCTAACAAGCAGACACCTGTAGTTATCCATAGAGCTATCCTTGGATCACTTGATAGATTCATGGCTTACATTCTTGAGGAGACAAAGGGAAATCTTCCACTTTGGCTTGCACCTACACAGGTTAAGGTGCTTCCTGTAAAGAATGATGATGAAGAGCTTAATGCATACGCACAGAAGCTTGTTGATGCACTTAACGATGCAGATGTACGTGTTGAGTTTGATACTCGTTCAGAGAAGCTCGGATACAAGATGCGTGAAGCACAGATTCAGAAGGTTCCTTATCTTGCTGTACTTGGTAAGAATGAGGAAGCTGAGGGAACAGTTTCATACAGACTTCACGGTGAGCAGGGCACTACAACAGTTTCATTTGATGAGTTTGTAGAGCTTATTGTTAATGAAATCAAGACAAAGGGTCACAATAAATAATTAAAAGATATGGTGCCTGGTTTTATGCCAGGCACTTTTTTGTTTATTATGGAAAATATGAATGAATGTAGGCTTTGTCCTAGAGATTGTAAAGTAAATAGAACAAATTCAAAGGGAATATGCCAGGTCTCTGATAAGCTTAAGATAGCCCGAATAGCTTTGCACTATTGGGAAGAACCTTGTATTTCTGGGGAAAGTGGTAGCGGAGCTGTGTTCTTTTCAGGGTGTAATCTTCACTGCGTGTTTTGTCAGAATGAAGAGATTAGCCATGGAAAAGTGGGGAAGGAAATCTCTGTAGAAGAATTAGCCAATCAGTTTATCAAGCTTCAAAAACAAGGGGCAAACAATATAAATCTTGTAACAGGAACCCACTATATCCCTCAGATTGCTCAGGCGGTAAGGCTAGCTAAAGCTGGTTTAGATGATGGAAGTCGCCTTGAAATTCCGGTTATTTACAATACCAGTGGGTATGAGAAGGTGGAATCACTGAGGCTTCTAGAAGGAATAGTGGATGTGTATTTGCCTGATTTTAAATATATGGATGAATCGTTGGCTGGTAATTATTCCCATGCTTCAGATTATCCAGAAGTTGCAAAGGCAGCTATAGATGAGATGGTTCGTCAGTGTCCATCAGTGGAGTTTGACGAGGAAGGGTTTGTTAAATCAGGTGTCATAGTTAGACAGCTTTTATTGCCAGGCCATGTAAATGATGCAAAAGCAATTATTAAATATTTGTTTGATAACTATCAGGATAGTATTTTTATTAGTATGATGAGCCAGTATACACCTATGCCTCATATAGCTTCAAAATACCCTGAATTAAATAGAAGAGTTACAAAACGTGAATACGATAGCCTTATTAATTACGCTTTGGATTTGGGCGTAGAAAACGCTTTTATACAGGATAGAAAAGTAGCGAAGGAGAGCTTTATTCCAGAGTTTTCTAAGGAATGGGATTAGTTTAGTGAATATTATTTCTTTTTAATATTCACTAGTAGTTAATCTGGATTTAGGCTATACTTTTACCTATGAGACGTATAGATGAAGATATTAGTTCAGGACAATTTCAAAATATATATTTGCTTTATGGTGAGGAAGACTATTTAAAGCTTCAATACAAGAATAAACTTTTGAAAGCTCTTGTAAATGAAGGTGATAATATGAACTTCACAAAATATGAGGACAATGGCATCAATGTAGGTCAGGTTATTGATCAGGCTGAGACAATGCCATTTTTTGCTGAGCATAGAGTTATTCTTATTGAAAACAGTGGCTTTGGCAAAAAGATGCCTGAGGATTTAGGTAACTATCTATCTAGTATTCCGGATTTCACCATATTTATCTTTGTAGAGCCTTCTGCAGATAAAAGAGGAAAGCTATATAAGGCAGCTAAAGCTGCAGGCCGTGACATCGAGATGAATATGCCTAACGAAAGTGTTTTGGCTAAATGGGTTGGCGGTCAGCTCAATGATGCTGGCAAACAAATGAAGAGAGATGCTTGGTCTCAGTTTTTGAACATGACTCATGATTCAATGGATAACATGGCTACTGAGCTTGATAAGCTTGTTTCTTATGTAGGAGATAGGAATCAGATAACTCTAGACGACGTCAATGCTATTTGTATTGCCCGAGTAGAGACAAAGATTTTCGATATGCTAAATGCTATTTCAGCAAAGGATTTAAAAAAGACTTTGGATTTGTATCAGGATATGCTTTCTGCAAAGGAACCTCCTATGCGAATTTTGACTATGATAGTTCGCCAGTTCAGGCAGATGAAGGTTATCAAGGAACTTTCAGCCTACGGCAATAATGCTGGAACAATAGCAAGTAAAGTGGGAATGCCTGATTTTGCTGTCAGACGTACAATGCAGTTGGCTAACAATTTTTCGGCAAAGGAAATTACAAATCTATTGAATGATGCGGCTGATTTTGAAGAGCAGTTTAAGACCGGTCGCTTAGATGAAAAGCTGGCAGTAGAGCTCATTATTATGAAATATGCAGGCAAATAAAAGGCTCTGTCCCTAAGCATGGGACAGAGCTTTATTTTATTTAATGCATGTTTTGTTTTTGCCAGTTTCTTTGGCTTCATATAAAGCTGCATCGGCTCGTTTAAACACTGATTCAGCAGTATCCCCAGCGATGAAAGCGGTAAGCCCAAGGCTTACAGTAGGAGAGTCTATTCCATTAAATTTTATGCTGGAGACTCGTTTTCTGGCTTCTTCAATATTGAATAGAACATCATCTAGCTTTAATGTAGGGGCGATAAACATGAATTCCTCTCCTCCCCATCGACCAATAATTCCACTAGGGAGCTTTTCAACCTCAATATCTAGCTGCCTTGCTAGCTCTATTAGAACCTTATCGCCCATTACATGGCCATAGGTGTCGTTTATTTCTTTGAAATTATCAATATCAGCGATACCAATAATCATATCAAAACTGTTTTTATTTGCTCTATCAATAGCGTTTGAAACCAGCTTGTTGAGCATACGGCGATTGTACAACCCTGTCAGTTCATCGGTATCCGCAATTTCTTGCAGCTTTTCGTTGGCCTCCTGAAGCTCAGCAGCTGTGACGTTAATAAAGTTGGCCAAACGACGTACCATAGAAACCTGACTGTGCATTTTTTGCTCTTCTGGTATAGGCAGAGCTTTGTCGCCATTAAATGATGGCTGAGCAATAGCCTTTTCACCTTCGCGCATGCCAATTGCTATCAATGTGACATGATGCTCGATGATGTGGTCCTCCATACGCATAATCTCTCCGCTGGAGTAGAATCCAGAAGTTGGAGAGATGGCTGCAAATGGAGCTGTTTCTTTGTTTATAAGGTATTTCCAATAGAGTCGTCGTACACCACAGCTGTACAAGAATATTGCCTGTGGAGCGAAGGTTTTTACCTTTTTTACAAGAGCAATAACATCTTCCTTTATAACATCTGGATCGCCATAGGAAAGATTGATTGGGGTTCCTGGGTCGATATCAGCTGCAAGAATAATAGAGTTATCTTCGTGATTACATGAAAATGGCAATCGTAATACTTCGTTGCCATGCTGATGAGACATTATTGGAAATTCTAGTATGTTTGAAAAGAAGTTTTCGTCAGCTTGAATATCCAAATACTTGCTATATACTACGCCGGCAGGGGTATTATTGATTTCAAACAGCTGCTTGCCTTTTATTTTTGTGACCTTCAGTTCTTTCCCAAGAGCTTTCCAACCTATTGCATGATGCACATCAATATGGAAATCTGGGCCAGAATAGGTGATTACCAGGACGCCATTATGAGTGATGTCACTGGCGGTTATAATACAAGTATTTTCATCGGAAATATCTATGGCAGCACTTCCTCCGCCAAATACGCAAATATCTTTATGACATTTTTCTACATTATTTAAAATGATATGACTGTTAATTGATTTGAGAGTAATAAGTAACTCGGCTGCTACGATATTATCAGTTGAATCTATAAAATCAGAGATGCTTTTGCCAATAGCGTCTTCATTTCCAGGGATGCATTTAAAAAGTTTTACTTGGGTTGATGTGCTTTCAAAAACTGAGACAGAAATAACCATTCCTTCGTCAACTAGATGGCCATCGCAAATACCACCGTTGGTGCTTGTTCCGCCAATAGACGCAGTTGGGAAAGCATCAAGAATCTCAGATTTAACAATGTCTATTTCTGATTTGTCGATACCGTTTGTATATATATGAAATAGAATAGATGAATATGAATCATTGTCGATGTCTTTGTGTAAAGAATCGAGTGCATTTTCTAGATGAGATATATTCTCTAGTTCAAAGTTGTATTGTTTCAAATTTTCGCCCTCTTTGCGTTTTTATACTCCCTATTTAAATATACATAATACAGGATGATAAATCATGCAAATTGTGTGAAGTATTTGTTACGAATGAAGCGTGATATCATCGGTAATTCTTTAGTAGTCAGGAACTTTTTTCTTTGCTAAAATTATAATATGAATAAAGATAAAGCGATTACTAAATTACATATTTCAGATGTGACTGAAAAAGCTCACATCTCGGTGCAAGCAACTCTTGAGAATAAGAAACTGGAGCTGCCTACGGAGTATGCCGTATTGGATGAAAAAGAGCAAGAAGAGTTTACTGCTAAATTTGGCAATAAAGGTATCCCTATAGAGAATATTATTCAGATGTGGCAAAACTCTGTTAGAGAAGTTGATTTTACAGGTAGTGTTTCAAAGCTTGATTTGATTGTGGTAAATGATCAAGCTGTTTTCCAGTGGGAAAACATTAAAATATACAGATTTACATTTTCAACAGGTCGTTCAATCCACGTAGTACTACCATTATTAGAAGAAGGATATAAATATAATAGACGCCGCGGCGTGCGTATCAATATTGATAAGGTTATGGAAGTAGAGCAGGACGATATAATGTATTCGGTTATCGTCCGAGATTTATCATATTGTGGAGTTGGATTTGTGGAGCCTTTAGGTTCTCAAATTGATCCAAATCGTGAGTTTATTCTACACCTTACAGAGAATACTGATGATGGTGAAAGGGAAGTAGGAAAGTTTTTTGGAAGAATTATAAATCAAAAGGATGATGAGAATGGTGGCATTTTCAATGGATGCACAATTTCATCAGACCATGCAGCTTTTCTACAAAGATATATTGCTACAAAGCAGATTGAGGCTATTAGAGGAAAGAGTAATTCATCAGGTATAAAAAGAATTAAGACGGGAGAGTTCTGGAAGGAAGATATAGCAGAGGAAATTAGTAAGTCTGAAGAAGATGAAGAGCAAGAATAAAGATAACAACAAAAAAGCATCGGCTGACGGGACCGATGCTTTTTATTATTTCGTATTTAAATTAAGCAAGTGTGTTTACAAGCTTTGAAAGACGAGATACCTTACGGCTAACTGTGTTGTCGTGGTAAACGCCCTTAGAACCAGCCATCTCGATAACCTTGATAGCAGCCTTAAGCTCAGCCTCTGCAACAGCCTTATCGCCAGCTTCTACAGCAGCCTCAACACGCTTAACGTATGTCTTAACCTCTGATCTGATTGCCTTATTGCGCTCTGTTCTGATAGCTGTTACCTGAACACGCTTCTTAGCAGACTTAATATTTGCCATGTGTTGCTACACCTCCAATTTGTATAATTATAAAATGTTCAAATTAAATACGTTGTAGCCGGACACGGACAGTTCAACGCATACTCAAATATAATAGTTAATGAATCCCTAGTTGTCAATAGTTTGAGAATATTTTTATTGAAATAATGTAAATATTTCTACTTATCTAATAAAAACTGGGCAAGAACCTGATTACTTACATCTATTCCTATGTCTGTAAGGAATAATCGGCCCTCTTTAGCGTCCATAAAGCCTTGATTTCGAAGGGCGGTAATAATTGGACCATATATTGCTTCGATATCAATTCCAAACATATTGAAGAAGTCTGAGCGATTGACGCCGTCTATTTTTCTAAGACCTAGGAACATGAATTCTTCCATAGCTTCCTTTTTGGAAAGGGCATTTTCATCGTCATAGAAAGGAGAGGAAAGCTCAGTAGATATTTCCTTGCCTTCTGCAATTTGCTCAGCTATTTCGCAGTATTTGTATATGTCACGAATGTTGTCTGCACGCCTGTTTTGATAAAGGGTAGCAGCGCCAAGACCAAGTCCTAAGTATGGAACACGGTCCCAATAGCCTATATTGTGGCGGCAAACCTTTCCACCACGGGCATAGTTGGAAATCTCGTATCGTTTATAACCTTTCTTCTCAAGGTAGTCCATTGTGAATTTGTATAAACGATAAGATTCTTCGTCTGTAGGTAAATCCTCAGTTTCCATTCCAGCATGCTGCTTAACAGCATCGAATTTGTATTTATCGTAGAATGGAGTACCTTCTTCGATGATTAAAGAGTAAGCAGAGATATGCTCTGGTCGAAGTATAGTAACTGCATTTAATGTGCGTTCAAGCTTTTCCACTGTCTGATGAGGTAATCCTGTCATGATATCCACATTTACATTATCGAAACCTGCCTTGCGAACTAAATCGAAGGTGTGGAGGAAGCGATTGTAGTCGTGGATTCGACCAAGTTCCTTAAGTTCATCGTCGTTTGCTGACTGTAGACCAATGGATAGTCTGTTGATTCCAACGCTTCGGTACACATTTAGCTTTTCAGCTGATAATGTTCCTGGGTTGCATTCAACGGATATTTCTGCCAATGGATTGACTCTAAAAGATGATTTGACGGTGGTAATGATAGAATCCATCAAATCCTCGGAAAGCCAAGATGGGGTGCCGCCACCAATGTAAATCGTGGCTACTTCGACACCATGGACCTGGCTTGCCATATATTTTATTTCAGTGCACAAAGCAGCGACATAACGTCGCTGCATTTTTTCATCAAACACTCCTGAAAGGAAGTCGCAATATAAACATTTTTTTACACAGAATGGTATATGAATATATAGTTCGATAGGAGTCATTTTAATCCTCGTCTAATTTAAGAACGCTCATGAAGGCTGACTGTGGAATTTCTACATTGCCAACCTGACGCATTCGTTTTTTACCTTCCTTTTGCTTTTCAAGAAGCTTTTTCTTTCTACTGATATCACCACCGTAACACTTTGCAAGTACGTCTTTTCGCATGGCTTTTACAGTTTCGCGGGCAATAACCTTTGAACCAACGGCTGCCTGGATAGGAATCTCGAAAAGGTGACGTGGAATTTCTTCCTTGAGCTTTTCGCACATCTTGCGGCCTCTCTCGTAAGCAGTACCAGAGAAGACGATGAATGAAAGCGCATCCACCTCTTCTTTATTAATAAGGATATCAAGCTTAACAAGCTCAGATTTCATGTATCCCTTCATTTCATAATCGAATGATGCATATCCGCGGGAACGGCTCTTAAGAGCATCAAAGAAATCGTAAATTATTTCGTTAAGTGGAAGAGTATATTTGAGAAGAGCGCGTGTTTCTTCCATATATTCCATTGAAATATACTGGCCACGGCGCTCCTGACAAAGGTCCATTATGGCACCGATGTATTCGCTGGTAACCATGATTTCAGCTTCAACGATTGGCTCTTCCATGTATTCGATTTCACTAGGGTCTGGAAGATTGCTTGGGTTTGTAAGCTCAATCATTGTGCCGTCTGTTTTGAATACTCGATAAACTACGCCTGGAGCAGTAGTGACTAAATCTAGATTGTATTCGCGCTCGAGACGTTCCTGAATGATTTCCAAATGAAGAAGACCGAGGAAACCACAGCGGAATCCGAATCCAAGTGCGATAGAAGTCTCAGGCTCGAACTGTAAAGCTGCGTCATTAAGCTGAAGCTTTTCAAGCGCATCACGAAGATCTGGGTACTTAGCGCCATCAGCAGGATAAAGGCCACAGTAAACCATTGGGTTAACCTTTTTATATCCTGGAAGTGGCTCTGCTGCAGGAGCATCAGCGTGAGTGATAGTATCACCAACACGAGTGTCACGAACGTTTTTGATAGAGGCTGTCATGTAACCAACCATACCAGCCTGGAGCTCGTCACAAGGAATAAACTGACCTGCACCGAAATATCCAACTTCTACAACATCAAACTGGGCGTTTGTAGCCATCATGCGAACGCTATCGCCCACTTTAAGAGTTCCCTCTTTTACTCGACAGAATACGATAACACCCTTGTATGGGTCGTAAAGTGAGTCGAATATAAGTGCCTGAAGTGGAGCCTTTGGATCACCAGTTGGCGCTGGAAGCTGATGTACGATTGCTTCCAAAACATCGTGAATATTAAGGCCTGTCTTGGCTGAAATCTGAGGTGCATCATGTGCTTCTAGACCGATTACATCCTCGATTTCTTCTATAACTCTATCTGGATCAGCAGAAGGTAAGTCGATTTTGTTGATGACAGGAATAACATCCAAATCGTGATCCAATGCAAGATATACATTTGCTAAAGTCTGAGCTTCGATACCCTGAGCTGCATCAACGACGAGAATAGCGCCATCACAAGCAGCCAACGAACGAGAAACTTCATAATTAAAGTCAACATGGCCAGGGGTATCAATAAGGTTGAAAATGTATTCATTGCCATCATCAGCCTTGTAAACAATACGAACAGCCTGAGATTTGATTGTGATTCCACGCTCGCGTTCAAGGTCCATATTGTCAAGAACCTGTGCCTGCATCTCACGGTCAGTGAGAGTACCTGTCATTTGTATGATACGATCGGCAAGTGTTGATTTGCCGTGATCAATATGGGCTACTATACAAAAATTTCTTATTTTACTCTGATCAAATTCTGACATTGTACTCCAAATTCCATTCTAATAATTCTAATGCGCCAACTCTATGGCAGACTATGAATAATCATACCATAATTGTGCCATCCTTCACAATGCTGCGAGTAAAAACGTTCCCCGAGGCTCTGTATTGCAAGAATTTTCCTCTTTGAAAGTTTTGTAAAGCACGGATAAATGTTGTATTAAATCTTCTTAAAAACGGATTATTTTGCGTTTTTGTATTGTATTATGATGTCATAACCATGTGCATACTGCAGATGTACGTTAATCTTTGCAGAAAAGTTTTAAGTTGAGAGGTGCGCCTATGAAGAGTATTATAAAAAATGCATCATTAATGTTTTTATCATTAGTTCTTGTATTATCATTTTGTGTTACCCCTGTAAGGGCAGCCGGATTTTCAGTTGGAACCACAGAGGGTGATACCTATGCAAACGAATTTTTCGGAAAAAAGCTCGTACTTCCCAAAGGATATACCTTCCTTGAGGGGCAGGAGCTGGCCACCCAGTCAGGAACACCTCTTAAGGAGTTAAATGATCCCGCAGGGCTGGTAAAGACCATAGACGGCGGTGATTCTGTTATCATCTGCTATGCATTCGACAGCACAGGAAAAAACAATATAAATGTAAGTCTTGCAAAGATAGACATGGATAACGAGCAAGAGGTCATGAATATCCTCAAGGATTTTCTGAGTGACCTTTATACCTCCTCCGGATACGTAGTAAACAAGCTTGAAGTAAATAAGAAGAAGGTAGCCGGCGAAGACCATTATGTACTTTCTGCTGATTTATCAATAGGCGATGTTGACTGCTATCAGGAAGCAGTAACCTTCCTTAAGGACGGATATGCAATGACACTTACAGCTTCCGCATTCACAACTGATGAGACAGACAAAGCTATAGCAAACATTGAAAATACAAATATATCACTTGACACAAAGGCCACAAATGGATAAAATATTTTGGTGTATGTGGCATTGACTGTCCGTGTCCGGTTTCATAGCCATATAACTTAGATGACAATTCAATCTTTTAGTAATATTTTATGGAGGAAGTTATGGCTAATATTAAGTCTGCTAAGAAGAGAATTCTTACAAATCAGAAGAAAGCTGCTAGAAATCAGGCTATCAAGTCTGCTGTAAAGACAGAGATCAAGAAGGTTAGAACAGCAATCGAGGCTGGCAACAAGGATGAGGCTGCTAAGGCACTTCTTGCTGCTACATCAGCAATCGACAAGGCTGAGTCTAAGGGCGTATTCAAGAAGAATACAGCTTCCAGAAAAGTTTCACGTCTTGCTCAGGCTGTTAACAAGATTCAGTAAGATAATATATATGAACTTTAAAAACCCCGAAGATATCTTCTCACCGATATCTTCGGGATTTTTTTATGTC